>Ga0209911_100030_pt1 | contig 241232 bp, 221 predicted proteins | sample FECB21metaG_FD_188301 | JGI IMG/M metagenome (GOLD analysis project Ga0209911, IMG submission 188301) | Cyanobacterial communities from the Joint Genome Institute, California, USA - FECB-21 (SPAdes) (version 2) | ecosystem: Environmental > Aquatic > Thermal springs > Hot (42-90C) > Microbial... | reverse complement strand
GGAATCACAAGCGCCTCACCCTGGGATACCGCGAAGGCAAGGTGTATGGCTGTCGCTGCAACACCCAACAGGGAACCCGGGCGGTGGTGTCCTTCGAAGCCTGCATGGCCTACGTCGAAGAAGGCGCATTCGATCCTGCAAAGCCTGATCGCCTGCCTGATCCGAACGGCCAGACCGCACAGGCACAGCCAGAGCAACAGCCTCCCCAACACCAGCCCTCGCGCCCTGCCCCTTCTGCCAGCGCTAACGCACCGGTAGGAGCCGCATGGCCGTCGCTGACCGGCTATCAAGGTGCCCTGTGAGCGAACGCCAACGTAACGCCACGCGCGGCGGTGTAGTTGCGTGCGAGGCACGAGCGCGCGTGTGCGCCGCCGCGCGGGCGCTGACGTCCCTGTAGCACGTCAGATAAACCAAGGTTAAACGTGTCGATTCGGCACTATTTGGAGCATTAGAAAATGGCAGTTAAAGACCAACTCCGCGTTGATCGTGAGTTCAAGAAAACCCCAACCGGTAGGCTGTTTTTCGACAGCATGACCGCTCGGATAACTGACCTTTCCCACGTCCGAATCCTGGCCTGCAGCGTCGATACCGTCCGCCAGCTATATCGCGGCCTGATCCGCCCGGAAATTATGAGTCTGTTCGAGAAGCCGGGGACCATCGTTGATTTCGCTGGGCAGCGCTGGCACTCGGGTCGTGTCAGCAAGGATTCTGGCTACCAGTACAAGCTGCAGAACGCTGACCTGGGGATCATCCTGCTGGTGAAGAACTTCAACGCCAAGCTGGAGAACATCGGCCCACACCTGAAAATCGAAGTGTCACCCCATGCCATCGACCAGTTCTGCCCCGAGCGCCTGCAGGAACGCCTGGACTACTACGCCGACCACGTGCTGACCAACGTCGAGCGCAACCAATGCGCTGTCCACCTCGCGCTAGACCTGCAGGGCTGGCAACCGCCTGCTGATCTGGTCGCCCGCATGCACTGCCGCGCACGCGCTGCCCGTGATATCTCCGGCATCAAGGAAATTCAATGGACCCTGGAGTCTGCCACCTACGGCAAAGGCCAGTCCTATCTGTTCGGCTCCGCTGGTGGCGTCCAGCTCGGTATCTACAACAAGACCGAACAGGCCCGCTCAATCGACAAGCTCGACTACTGGGAAAACGTCTGGAAGCGTCGCGACAGCTTCGACGAAGCAGATCCGGACAACTACAACCCGGAACAGGACGTGTGGCGCGTAGAACTGCGTTACCACCACTCGGTGATTCAGCAATTCGCCTCCGGCTCGTTCGACCTGCAGAGCGGCGAAACCATCGAAACCAACAGCTATGCCGCCTTCGTCCCGCACCTAGACGGCCTGTGGCGCTATGGCCTGCGCCAGTTCAAGTTGCTGGCTCGCCCTGGTTACTTTGAGCCCATCTGGACCTTGATCCGTGACGACGTGCGCGTGGATCTGCCGGTCGATTCCCTGGTGGACGAAACCGAGTACAAGCGCCAATACAAGACCTCGCGGGGTTTCTCGGGAAAGAACGTCGAGTTATTCCTGGGAAACTTCGTCAGCCTGCTGGCACGGGAGCGAGTGGGCGCTAGAAAGGCTTTCTATCGGCTCAAGGACTGGGAATGCTGGCCGGTGATCCGCGACCACTATGCCGCCAAAGGCATGGATGAAGACGGGCTGTATAAGCACATCAAAGGCATCCTGGAAGAACGGCATGTTCGTTGGGGGCGTGCTGTCTGATGTTTGTTTGCCAAATACACAAACAAGACAAACACGCTGACGTTCACGCGCTTGGCCAGGGCCGACACCATGGCAATTGAGCAACTGAGCGATGGTCGCTGGAAAGTCGACGTTGAACCCATCAAGGGCCGGCGCTTCCGCAAGACCTTCAAGACCAAAGGTGAAGCCCAGCGCTTTGAAGCGACCTGCAGGGCCAATTGCATTGACTCGCCGGCCTGGACGCCCAAGCCGAAAGACCGTCGCCGCCTCTCCGAACTCTGCACCCGGTATCACGAACTGCACGGCCATGCTCTGGCTGATGGTGCCGCGATCCTCCGCACCCTGCAGAACCTGGCTAAAGACCTGGGCGACCCCATCGCGGTCAAGCTCACCGGCAATGCCTTCTGCGAAACACGCAGCGAGCTGCTCAAGGCTGGTATTCAGGGCAAGACCATGAACAACCGGCTCGGCTACCTGAAAGCCCTGTTCAATGAACTGCACCGCCTGGGCGATATCGACTACCCGAATCCTTTGGCCAAGGTCCGTCCGCTACGCCTACAGGAACGCCCTATTTCGTTCCTCTCGACCTGCCAGATAGCCGAACTGCTCGAGGCACTGGATGACCGCACGACTAGCCCAGGAATCGGCCTGATCGCTCGCGTCTGTCTGAGTACGGGTGCCAGGTGGGGAGAAGCCCAAGCGCTGACACCTGAGCGGGTACGAAACGGCATGGTGACCTTTGCCAACACCAAGTCGAAGCGAACCCGGTCGATTCCTATCGATAGAGAGCTGGAAAAGGCACTGCAGATCTACTTCAAGCGTCACGGCCTGTTCACCAACTGCATGCTGACCTTTAGCCGTGTACTGGAGAAGACCTCGATCAAGCTCCCGGCCGGCCAAGCCACGCACGTACTGCGGCACACCTTCGCCAGTCACTTTGTAATGCGGGGCGGAAATATCCTGACGCTGCAGAAGATCCTGGGCCATACATCGCTGGCAATGACCATGCGCTATGCGCACCTGTCGCCCGATCACCTGCAGGACGCATTACGACTTAACCCACTAACCGACGAGGGGCATTAACATGTCGTACGTTTTGGCGTACGCTTGCAGCATGACTCAGGAGAACTGCTCCATGCGCACCCTTACAGCAAGCGAAGCACGCACCAATCTCTATCGGCTGATGGATCAATCCGCCGAATCTCACCAGCCCATTCTGATCTCTGGCAAGCGGACAAATGCTGTCCTGCTCTCAGCTGAGGATTGGGACGCCATTCAGGAAACCCTGTACCTGCTCTCTATTCCTGGCATGCGCGAATCCATCAAGGAAGGCATGGCCGAACCTGTAGACGAATGCGCTAAGGAACTGGACTGGTGACTTGGCAGCTCGTTTACACGAAACAGGCACAGAAAGACGCACAGAAGCTCGCTTCGGCGGGCTTGAAAGACAAGGCAAAGGCGCTGCTGGAAGTAGTGCGAGAAAACCCGTTCCAGAACCCTCCTCCCTACGAAAAGCTTGTCGGGGATCTAGCCGGCGCTTACTCCAGACGTATCAACATTCAGCATCGCCTGGTCTATCAGGTGCTGCAGGATGAACAGACCGTCAAAGTGCTACGCCTCTGGTCGCACTACGAGTAAACCGGGCTTTCGACACTTTTTCGACACCTGCCGAAAGCCAGAAAGCAAAAAGCCCCGAAAACTTGTTAGCTTTCAGGGCTTTAGGTATTGCGAAAGTGGCGGTGAAGAAGAGATTCGAACTCTTGATACGGTTTCCCGTATACACACTTTCCAGGCGTGCTCCTTCAACCGCTCGGACACTTCACCGGATCTCGATTGGCTGTGCAGCCCGTCGAGGTGCGCTAATGTAGTCGAATGTTTTCCCAATGGCAAATTTTTTTTAAAGGATTCATGCGCTTAAGAGCGAAGCGGGTTTTCGTCGCGCTCCTCGCAGGGCTGCTCGTCGAAGCGAATGTGTCCGAACAGCAGAAAACCCAGGGACATGAACAGGCCCAAGCCAAACAGCAGTAGCACGCCGGACGGGCTGCGCAGGTAGAGGGTTTCGCTGAGCACGACCGATGCCAGCAGCAGGCCGATCACGGCAAGCATATAAAGGATGGAGTAGAGAGTGTTCATGGGCGGCTCCTTCGGTTCGCTGCTCACCTTAAAGGCCTGGCTTTGTGTTCGACCAATTGCCATCCGACATCGCCGCGATAGGCAAAAACACTGACCAGCCAGTCAGCCGCGGCGCTTTACCAGAGTGCTTCGGCTGAGTACCTTCTGCCCACATTCGCCCCCAAGGCTCTAACAAGGAAAACCGCCATGAGCGACCTGATCAGCTACCAACTCGAAGACGGCATCGCCACCCTCACCCTGAGCAATGGCAAGGTCAATGCCATCTCGCCCGACGTGATCGCTGCGTTCAATGCCGCCCTCGACCGCGCCGAACAGGATCGCGCCATCGTCGTCATCACTGGCCAGCCGGGTATTCTTTCCGGCGGCTATGACCTGAAGGTGATGACCTCCGGCCCGCAGAATGCAATCAACCTGGTGGCTGCTGGCTCTACTCTGGCGCGACGCATGCTCGCTCACCCCTACCCGATCATCGTCGCCTGCCCGGGTCATGCCGTGGCCAAGGGTGCGTTCATCCTGCTGTCGGCCGATTACCGTATCGGCGTGGAGGGTCCGTTCAATATCGGCCTGAATGAAGTACAGATCGGCATGACCATGCACCATGTCGGCATCGAACTGGCCCGTGATCGCCTGCGCAAGTCGGCGTTCCACCGTTCGGTGATCAATGGCGAGATGTTCGACCCGGCTGGCGCGGTAGATGCCGGCTTCCTGGACAAGGTGGTGCCGGCCGAGCAATTGCTGGCTACCACTCAGGCGGTGGCGCAGCAGATGAAGAAGATCAACATGACGGCGCACAAGAATACCAAGCTGAAGGTGCGCAAAGCGCTGCTGGAAACCCTCGATGCCGCCATCGAGATGGACAAGCAACACCTGCTGTAAGCACGTAGTAACCCATAAATGAAAAGCGCCGCTTCCGTTGAGGTCGCGGCGCTTTTTCTTTGCGCGTCTCGCCAATTAATCCGCCGTCGAATATCGGTGCGCGTGGCGCACCCTACGGGTCAGCCGGAATAATCCAGGGCCGTCCAGGCTCGGCTCAGGCCTTGCGCAAGCACGCAGCCGGGCTTGCTCAGTTGCTCGTTGAAGGCGGCCGGCAACAGCGTGGTTTCACCCTCTGCAGCGCCATGGCGTTCGGTCAGCCACTGCAGCTTGCCGCAGTTGGGCGTTTCGATCACGTAACTGGCGGCAATGTTGGAGTGATGACTGGGCAGTCGAATCACGTCGAGCACTATGCCCGCCTCCTCGACGCGCTGGCCATTGGAAACCAGCACGGCCCAGGCCTGTTCGCCCTCTATCACCAGGTAGGCACCGTTGGCCTGTGGCCGATCTATCTGCGGTTGCGCGCAGCCGCTCAGCAGGACCAATAGCACAATCGTCATCAGCATCTGTTGCATTGCCAATACCCCTTGCAAGGCGCCCACCTTCAGGCAGTGGACGGGTTGTTGTCGCCTAAGTGAGGCCAATATCACTCAATGCTGTTTATTTGTACAGTATTTTTCGATTAGGCTATATCGCAGGTAAATAATCGATTGCACAGGAGCGCCATCATGCTGGACGTACTGCAGCTGAAACACCGAGTGAACCGCATGCCGCTGGAGCGTGTACGCGAGATGGTCGAGGAACTGCAGCTCGAGGGCATCGTCACCGAGAGCCGCACCCCCTTCAATCGTCAGCACTTCAATACCTGCTTCGCCGAGATCGAGGCGTTGTTGCAGCGCGCCGGATACCATCGGCAACTGGATGTGGTCGGCTATCAGGGGCTGGCCTATGCGCTGTTCGATCCGGCTCGCTGGGAAGCCGTGGAAGTGCTGCGCTGGCTGCGCGACTTCGTCGAGGAGGCGCGCGTTCAGCCGGCATCATGAGCCTGCGATACGAACCAAAAAGGCTCAGCGGCGCCCGCTCATGCACGGCATTGGCTCAGAAGCTTGCGGGGTGAGCCGAGCCAGCGCTCGCTCTATAAACTTCAAAGTCTTCTCAGAAAGAATCTGTAACTCATTGATCCTAAAACGCTAGCCTCTGGCAATTCGGCATCCGCCCCTACCTCTCAGGTGCCACATGCCAATGCTCGGCCGCTGTGCACGAAAGCTGGCAAGCCCCTTGCTAAGTCCCTGTCACCCATCCTGCGTAGCGCGCCAACGGCGGCGGGCCGAGGATCACGGACAACGGCGTCCGTCAGGTCATCTTCCTCTCATTGAGGTGGCCTGGCGTACGCCGTTTTTTGTTTATGCGCCTGACAAGGATTAGACCCATGACCGATCGTGATTCGAACAAGCCCCTGGCCACCAGCCGCCGTAACTTCCTCAAGCAATCCATCGCCCTGGCCGGCGCCGTGAGCGGCATCGCCGCACTCGGCCTGTCGGCGCCGGCTTCGCTGCGCAGTGCAGCCTGGGCGGCCGGCTCAGACGCGCCAGAAAAGGCCGCGTTGACAGTCGGCTTCATTCCCCTGACCGATTGCGCCTCGGTGGTGGTCGCCGCCACTCAGGGTTTCGGCGAGAAGTACGGCCTGACCATCAATCCGAGCAAGGAAGCCTCCTGGGCCGGCGTGCGCGACAAGCTCAACACTGGCGAACTGGATGCCGCCCATGTGCTCTACGGCATGATGTACGGCGCCCAGCTCGGCCTGGCGGGACCGCAACGGGACATGGCAGTGCTGATGGGGCTGAATCAGAATGGCCAGGCCATCACCCTGTCCAAGCAACTGCGTGAGGCCGGCGTGAGCAACGGCGCGCAACTGGCCGAGCACGTGAAGAAAGGCGGCACACCGCTGACCTTCGCCCAGACCTTCCCCACCGGCACCCATGCCATGTGGCTGTATTACTGGCTCGGCAGCCTGGGCATCAACCCCATGAGCGATGTGAAGACCATCGTCGTGCCGCCGCCGCAGATGGTCGCCAACATGCGCGTCGGCAACATGGACGGTTTCTGCGTCGGCGAGCCCTGGGGCGCACGGGCGATCTTCGACAAGATCGGCTTCACCGCCACCACCACGCAGCAGATCTGGCCAGACCACCCGGAGAAGGTGCTCGGTACCACCCGCGCCTTTATCGAGCAGTATCCCAACGCGGCGCGCGCGCTGATCATGGCGATTCTCGATGCCAGTCGCTTCATCGAGGCCAGCGAGGAGAACCGCAAGAGCACCGCCAAGCTGATTTCCGGCAAGGCCTACGTCAACGCGCCAGTGCAGGTGATCGAGCCGCGCTTCCTCGCCCAGTACGAGGACGGCCTCGGTAACAGTTGGAAGGACGAACACGCCATGGCCTTCTGCAAGGATGGCAGCGTCAACTTCCCCTATCACTCCGACGGCATGTGGTTCCTCACCCAGTTCAAGCGCTGGGGCCTGCTCAAGGATGCCCCGGATTACGCCGCCGTGGCCGCGCAGATCAACCAGACCGCGCTCTACGCCGAGGCCGCTGGCGCCCTCAAGCTGGCGGTGCCGAGCAGCCCGCTGCGCAGCAGCACCTTGATCGACGGCGTGGTCTGGGACGGCAGCAATCCGGCCGCCTACGCCGACTCCTTCGCCATCAAAGCCTGACCGGAGGTGACCATGAATGCGCCCCTGAAAACACCGCTGCCGCCAATCGCCAAGACGCGCCTCTCTGCGCAGGCCTTGCTGCCTAGCGCCACCGCACTAGCCAGCCTGCTCAAGGCCGGCATCGCCCCGCTGCTGGGTATCATCGCCTTCATCGGCTTCTGGTCGCTACTGGCGCAGTACAGCGCAGGCTTGCCGGGGCCGCTGAGCACCTGGCAGGCGGCGCTGGTGCTGTTCGCTGATCCTTTCTACGACAACGGCCCCAACGACATGGGCATCGGCTGGAACATCCTCAACTCGCTCGGCCGCGTCGGAATCGGCTTCGGCCTCGCTGCGCTGGTGGGCATTCCCCTGGGGTTCGCCATCGGCCGCTTCGCCTTTCTCGCCGGCATGCTCGCGCCGATCATCAGCCTGCTGCGCCCGGTATCGCCGCTGGCCTGGCTGCCGATTGGCCTGCTGGTGTTCGAGGCCGCGGGCCCGGCATCGATCTGGGTGATCTTCATCAGTTCGATCTGGCCGATCATCCTCAACACCGCCGCCGGCGTGGCCAGCGTGCCGCAGGACTACCTGAACGTGGCCCGCGTGCTCAAGCTTTCGGAGTTCAAGGTGCTGACGCGCATCCTGTTTCCCGCCGTGCTGCCGCACCTGATGACCGGCATCCGCCTGGCCATCGGCGTGGCCTGGCTGGTGATAGTCGCCGCGGAGATGCTCACCGGCGGCATCGGCCTGGGCTTCTGGGTGTGGGACGAGTGGAACAACCTCAACGTCGAGCACATTCTCATCGCCATCATCATCGTCGGCCTGGTGGGCCTGGCGCTGGAGCAGATGCTGCTGTTGATCGCCAAACGCTTTGACTACGCAAGCTGAAGAGGCACGTTCGGCCAACCCGTAGCCCGGATGCAATCCGGGAACGCGATCTCCGTTTCCCCGGACTGCATCCGGCTACGCAAACCTACAAGTCAATTCAATAATGAGCGCCAAGTCTTTGTTTTAAAAGAATTTGTCTCTGATTAAATCCGGGACACAGCGCCAGAACGGGAGAATTCCAATGGACAAATTCGTGGAGCTGACCGCTGTCAGCAAGCACTTCGACACCAAGAAAGGCCGCTTCCAGGCACTGGCAGACGTCAACCTGAGCATCGCCCGCGGCGAGTTCGTGGCGCTGATCGGCCACTCCGGCTGCGGCAAATCGACGGTACTCAACCTGATCGCCGGCCTGCTCGACGCCAACGAGGGCGGGCTGATCTGCAATGGTCGCGAGATCGACGGCCCCGGCCCCGAACGTGCCGTGGTGTTCCAGAACCACAGCCTGCTGCCCTGGATGACCTGCTTCGGCAACGTCCACCTCGCCGTGGAAAAGGTCTTTGGCGCACGCGAAAGCAAGGTTCAGCTCAAGGCCCGCACCGAGCAGGCGCTGAACATGGTCGGCCTCAGCCATGCCATGCACAAGCACCCCAACGAGATCTCCGGCGGCATGAAGCAGCGCGTCGGCATCGCCCGCGCCCTGGCCATGGAGCCCAAGGTGCTGCTTATGGACGAGCCGTTCGGCGCCCTCGATGCCCTGACCCGCGCGCACCTGCAGGATGAGCTGCTGCGCATCGTCGGGCAGACCCGGAGCACCGTGGTGATGGTCACCCATGACGTCGACGAGGCCGTGCTGCTGTCCGATCGCATCGTGATGATGACCAACGGACCGGCGGCCACCGTCGGCGAAATCCTCGCCGTCGATCTGCCGCGCCCGCGCGACCGCCTGGCTCTGGCCAATGACCCGCAGTACCACAGCTATCGTACCGCCGTGCTGGAGTTTCTCTACCAGCGCCAGCAGCGCCCGGCCGCCTGAGCGTCAAAACCGCTCTGGCTCAAGGGCTGGGGCGGCGGAACCTCTGGCCCTTTGCAGGGACGAACAAGGGCCCTAAACCGACAAGCAGAGAACCCCGTGCTCGACCTCACTACCTGGAATCTGTCGATTCCCACCGAACCGGCGCCGACCACCATCACCACCGAACGGCTGAATAACGGCTATGCAAGCCGTTACTTTCGACGCAATGCCGACGGCAGCGTGACCTTCTGGGTGCCAGTCACCGGCTCGACCACCGCCGACGCCCGCTATCCACGTAGCGAGCTACGCGAAACCCAGCGCGACGGCAGACTCGACAACTGGCTCCACGCCAGTTCGGACAGCTATCTCAGCGCCGTGCTGCAGGTCGATCAGGTGCCCAGCCGCAACAAGGTGGTGATCGGCCAGATCCACAGTACCGACGTGCCGGGCAGTCAGAACGACCCACTGCTCAAGCTGCAATATCACTATCGACGTGGCGTTGGCCGGGTGGAACTGCTGCTGCGCGCTCGCCCGGGCGACAGCGACGTGCAAAACATCCTGCTGGCCGAGAACATCCAGCTTGGCGAGCGCTTCGGCTACGACCTGCGCGTCACGCCCAGCGGACGCATCGGCATCAGCGTCGCCAGCACCGATGGCGACAATGGCGCGCTCTACCGCCAGTTGAGCAGCAGTTGGAGCAAGCAGTACCTGTACTTCAAGGCGGGCGCGTATATCCAGGACAACTCCGGACCGGATAGCGAAGGTGGCCGCGTCACGTTTTATCACCTCAACAGCCTGCACCGCTGAGGAACGCGGTGGTTTACCATCACCGCTCCCCTCGACGACGGCTCGACCATGGCACGCCTGACCCTCGACTTTCCCGAAGACCAGTACTGCTACAGCACCCACCTGACCGTGCGCGTCACAGACATCAACGGTGCCAACCATCTGGGCAATGACTCGATGATCTCGATGATTTCCGAGGCACGCGCACGTTTCCTCTTCGAGTTCGGCATCCGCGAAACCGATGGCAGCGGCACCGGCATCATCGTTACCGACTTGGCCACCACCTACCGCGCCGAGGCCCATGCACGCGACCAGTTGCTGTTCGAGGTCGGCGTGATGGACTTCAACCGATATGGCGGCGACATCACCTTCCGCATCACCCGTCCGGCCGACGGTACACTGGTGGCCATGGCCAAGTCCGGCTTCGTGTTCTTCGATTATCGTCAGTCGAAGGTGGTGCCAATGCCGGACTCCTTCAGTGCCAAGTTCCCCAAGGTCAATCGACTCGACTGACTCAGCGATTCGGATGCGTCAGGGCACCAGACACCAGGCAAAACTTGCACAGTTATTGCTGCCAATACCGTGACACTTTGCCATTCGTCTGCTACGCCTAGGTCAGAACAGAAAAAAGGGGGGATCGAGGATGAGCGACACCTACCGCCGTGCCCGTCAGGCTGGGCTGCTGAGCAATCTGCTGGCAATCGCCCTGCTGACCCTGCCGCTACCGACTCACGCAACCAGCGTCGCCCAACTTTCCAGCGCAACAGTACAGGCAGCTCTCAGCACGCAGCGTAGCTGAGCGAAGTACTCGCCCCGTTCAGGTGCATCAGCTGCGCCGAAGCCTCCTTTTGCGGCAGCCTAGAGCTCGCTAAAGCTCCGTAACGCCCGCTCCCTGGGCATTTGCTCGATTGGCTCGGCTCTTGCTTGGTCCCTGGCAACAGGTAGCCAACGGCGGCCACCTCCCTCACGACAAAGACGTCGCCTCACCTCGCCTAAATGGTCTGTGGTGAAGCGGCGTTTTTTTTCGTGTTCGCCCCAGTGACCGGGGCCGGCGCAGGCATCGCGATCCGAGCCTGCACCGCAATCGCGCAAACCTGCTGTGGCTTCGGCCGCAGAGCCTTGCACCACAAGTGCACGGCCTTCCCGGCAGGCGCGGCCGCCGTGTCCACGACCACGGCTCACCGCGCCTGGCCGGGCTCCTTCTCGCTGATGAGGTGATCGATGAATACAAGTTTCTGGAAAGCCGGCCACGCCCCAACTCTGTTTGCCGCCTTCCTTTATTTCGACCTGAGCTTCATGGTCTGGTACCTGCTCGGCCCGCTGGCGGTGCAGATCGCCACCGACCTCGACCTCAACGCCCAGCAGCGCGGCTTGATGGTGGCCACGCCGATTCTCGCTGGCGCCGTGCTGCGTCTGTTGATGGGGTTCCTCTGCGACCGCCTGTCACCGAAGACCGCCGGCCTGCTCGGCCAGGTGGTGGTGATCGTCGCGCTGTTCTGCGCCTGGCAGATCGGTATCGGCAGCTATGAGCAGGCGCTGCTGCTCGGCCTGTTTCTCGGTTTCGCCGGCGCCGCCTTCGCCGTAGCCCTGCCGCTGGCCTCGCAGTGGTACCCGCCGCAGCACCAGGGCAAGGCCATGGGCATCGCCGGAGCCGGCAACTCCGGTACCGTGCTGGCCGCGCTGTTCGCCCCCGGCCTAGCGGCACTGTCCGGCTGGCAGAACGTGTTCGGCTGGGCGCTGATTCCGCTGCTAGCAACCCTGGTGATCTTCGCCCTTGTGGCCAAAAACGCACCGGAGCGGCCCAAACCCAAGGCCTTCGGCGACTACCTCAAGGCCCTCGGCGACCGCGACAGCTGGTGGTTCATGTTCTTCTACAGCGTCACCTTCGGCGGTTTCATCGGCCTGGCCAGCGCCCTGCCCGGTTATTTCAGCGACCAGTACGGGCTCAACCCGGTGACCGCCGGCTACTACACCGCCGCCTGCGTCTTTGCCGGCAGCCTGCTGCGCCCGCTGGGCGGCGCCCTGGCCGACCGCATCGGCGGCATTCGCACGCTGCTGATGATGTACACCATCGCCTCGCTGTGCATCGCCGTGGTGGGTTTCAACCTGCCCAGCGCGACCGCCGCCCTGGCCTTTTTCGTCGCCGCCATGCTCGGCCTGGGTGCCGGCAATGGCGCAGTGTTCCAACTGGTGCCGCAGCGTTTTCGCAGGGAAATCGGCGTGATGACCGGGCTGATCGGCATGGCCGGCGGCATCGGTGGTTTCTTCCTCGCTGCTGGCCTGGGCACCATCAAGCAACACACCGGCGACTACCAGTTGGGCCTGTGGCTGTTCGCCAGCCTCGGCGTGCTGGCATGGGTCGGCCTGCATGGGGTCAAGCAACGCTGGCGCACCACCTGGGGCAGCGCTGCAGTCACCGCCGCGCGGGTGTAAGCGAGTTCTCGACGACCGGCCACACTCCGTAGGGTGCGCCGCGCGCACCAGCGATTTGCGTCGAGCCTGGTGCGCACGGCGCACCCTACGGTCCAAAGATCTACGGAAACCGCCCCATGGCCCTGCAACTGAGCATCGGCGAAACCAGCGCCACCGGCCCGCGCAGCGAGAACCAGGACGCTCTGCGCGTGGTCACTCCGGCGCCAGCCCTGGCCGCCAGCAAGGGCTACCTGCTGGGCCTGGCCGATGGCGTCAGCCAGTGCGCCGACGGTGGCCTGGCTGCGCGAGCCACCCTGCAGGCGCTGGCTCTGGACTACTACTCCACCCCGGAAACCTGGCCGGTGCAGCACAGCCTGGACCGCCTGCTCATCGCGCATAATCGTTGGCTGCAGGCCAACGGCGGTGGTCAACCGCTGCTGACCACCCTCACCGCCCTGGTGCTGCGCGGCCGCCGCTACACCCTGGCGCATATCGGCGACAGCCGCGCTTACCTGTGGCGCGATGGCCAGCTCGCGCGCCTGACCGAGGACCACGTCTGGGAGCAGCCGGGCATGCAGCACGTGCTCAAGCGTGCCATGGGCCTGGATCAACACCTGGTGGTGGACTACCGCGACGGCGAGCTGCAGACCGACGACCGCTTTTTGCTGGTCAGCGACGGCGTCTGGGCCTGCCTCAGCGACAAGCGCATCAGCGAGGTGCTGCAGCACGGCGATGACGCCGAGGCGATCTGCCAAACGCTAGTTGACGAGGCGCACCGCGCCGGCAGCCAGGACAACGCCAGTGCCCTGCTGGTGCACATCGACCGGTTGCCCGAGGCGGCGCTGGCCGACACCCTTGCCCAGCTCGAGCATTGGCCGCTGCCGCCGCGTCTGCGCGACGGCCAGGAGTTCGAGGGCTGGCAGGTCGAACGGCTACTTGGCGAATCGCGCCAGTCGCTGATCTACCGGGTGCGCGACGCGGACCACCAGCCCTGGCTGCTCAAGACTTTGCCGGCCAGCCGCGCCGGCGAGGAGCAGGCCGGCCCGGCACTGTTGCAGGAGGAATGGTTCCTGCGTCGCGTCGCCGGCCGCCATTTCCCCGAGCTGCACGCCCTGCCGCAGCGCCAGCACCTGTATTACGTGCAGCGCGAATATGCCGGCCAGACCCTGGCCACACGCCTGCGCCAGAATGGCCCGCTGAGCCTGGCCGACTGGCAGGACCTGGCGCCGCGACTGATCAAGGCCCTCGGCCTGCTGCACCGGCGCAATATCATCCACCGCGACATCAAGCCGGAGAACCTGCTGCTCGGCGACGACGGCGAGCTGCGCGTGCTCGACTTCGGCCTGGCCTATTGCCCGGGCCTGACCCGCGACGAAGCTCACAGCCTGCCCGGCACGCCCAGCTATATTGCTCCAGAGGCCTTTTCAGGCAGCCCACCCAGCGCACAACAGGACCTCTACGCCACCGGCGTGACCCTCTATCAGCTGCTCACCGGCCACTATCCCCATGGCGAGGTCGAGGCCTTCCAGCACCCGCGCTTCGGCCAGCCGGTGCCGGCCAGCCGCTACCGTCCGGACCTGCCGGCCTGGCTCGACGAGGTGTTGAACCGAGCGGTGGCCGCCGCCCCGGCGCAGCGCTTCGAGACTGCCGAGGAATGGCTGCTGGCCCTGGAAAGCGGCGAGCGTCAGTCGCTGAACAACCGCCCACGGCCGCTTCTCGAGCGCGAGCCGTTGCTGGTGTGGCGCACCGTGGCGCTGGTGTCGCTGCTGCTCAATCTGCTGCTGGCCGTATTGCTGCTCAAATAGCCAAACTCGCACCAAAGCAGCGCAAAACGCCTCGCAAAGGTGCACAAACCCAGTCACCAGACGCCGCCAAGTGGCTGAAAAGCTAGAAAAACCGCAGTTTGATCGAGTTGGCACAAGGGCTGCATTCACACTGCCACAAACTAAATAAAGCGCGACCCTCAACGAAGAAGGTTGCACTTCCCGATAGAACGGGACCTGGACAAAGGCGTCCTCGCTAGGTGACTAGCGGGACGCCTTTTTTGTTTTCTGGCCTGCCATTCATGGCAGCCACTTTTTTCCGTGATCAATGACTCAGGAGATGGCCGGCATGCAAAAACTCAAGCTGGTGATGATCGGCAACGGCATGGCGGGTGTGCGCACCCTCGAAGAGCTGCTCAAGCTCGCCCCTGACCTCTACGACATCACCGTGTTCGGCGCCGAGCCGCACCCAAACTACAACCGCATCCTGCTCTCGCCGGTGCTGGCCGGCGAGCAGACCTTCGAAGAGATCGTGCTCAACGATCTGAACTGGTATGCGGAAAACGACATCAAGCTGCTGCTGGGTCGCAAGGTGGTCAAGATCGACCGCAAGAAGCGCCTGGTGATTGCCGATGACGGCAGCGAGGCCGAATACGACCGCCTGCTCATCGCCACCGGCTCCAACCCCTTCATCCTGCCGATTCCGGGCAAGGACCTGCAGGGCGTGATCGGCTACCGTGACATCGCCGACACCCAGATGATGATGGACACCGCCAAGACCCATAAGCACGCGGTGGTCATCGGCGGCGGCCTGCTCGGCCTGGAAGCGGCCAACGGCCTCAAGCTGCGCGGCATGGACGTCACCGTGGTGCATATCGGCGATTGGCTGCTGGAGCGCCAGCTCGACCGCACCGCCGGCGAGCTGCTGCAGAAATCCCTGGAAGACCGCGGCCTGAAGTTCCTCCTGCCCAAGCACACCGCCGAGTTGCTCGACAACGGCGAATGCCGCGTCTGTGCGGTGAAGTTCAAGGATGGCGAGGTGATTCCCGCCGACCTGGTGGTGATGGCTGCCGGCATCCGCCCCAACAGCGAACTGGCCGAGCAATCCGGCATCGCCTGCAACCGCGGCATCCTGGTCAACGACACCATGCAGACCTATGACCCGCGCGTCTACGCCATCGGCGAATGCGCCAGTCACCGCGGCATCGCCTATGGCCTGGTGGCGCCGCTGTTCGAGCAGGCCAAGGTCTGCGCCAACCACCTGGCCCAGCTCGGTTTCTCCCGCTACCAGGGCTCCGTGACCTCGACCAAGCTGAAAGTCACCGGCATCGACCTGTTTTCCGCTGGTGAATTCATGGGCGGCGAAGGCACCGAGACCATCACTCTCTCCGACCCCATCGGCGGCGTATACAAGAAGCTGGTGATCAAGGACGACGTGCTGGTCGGCGCCTGCCTGTACGGCGACACCGCCGACGGCGGCTGGTACTTCCGCCAGATCCGCGAGAGTCACAACGTCAGCGAGATCCGCGACCACCTGATGTTCGGCGAAGGCGCCATCGGCGACGTCGGCCACCAGGGCGCCGACAAGACCGCCAACATGCCCGACAGCATGGAAATCTGCGGCTGCAATGGCGTGTGCAAGGGCACCATCGTCAAGGCGATTCAGGAAAACGGCTTGTTCTCGGTCGACGAGGTGAAAAAGCACACCAAGGCTGCCAGCTCCTGCGGCTCCTGCGCCGGTCTGGTCGAGCAGATTCTGATCAGCACGGTCGGCGGCGCCGCCGACGTCAAGCCCAAGAGCGAGAAGGCCATCTGCGGTTGCAGCGACCTCAATCACGGGCAGATCCGCAAGGCGATCCGCGAGCAACACCTGACGTCCATGGCGCAGACCATGGAGTTCCTCAACTGGAGCACGCCCAATGGCTGCGCCACCTGCCGCCCGGCGATCAATTACTACCTGATATCCACCTGGCCGGGCGAGGCCAAGGACGACCCGCAGTCGCGCCTGATCAACGAACGCGCCCACGCCAATATCCAGAAGGACGGCACCTACTCCGTGGTGCCGCGCATGTGGGGCGGCGTGACCAACCCATCTGAGCTGCGCCGCATCGCCGATGTGGCCGACAAGTACAACGTGCCCATGGTCAAGGTCACTGGCGGCCAACGCATCGACCTGCTGGGCATCAAGAAGGACGACCTGCCGGCCGTGTGGAAGGACCTGGACATGCCCTCCGGCCACGCCTACGGCAAGTCCATCCGCACGGTGAAGACCTGCGTCGGCAGCGAGTTCTGCCGCTTCGGCACGCAGAACTCCACCCAGCTGGGCATCGACCTGGAGCACGACCTGTTCAACATGTGGTCGCCGCACAAGGTCAAGCTGGCGGTCTCCGGCTGCCCGCGCAACTGCGCCGAGGCCGGCATCAAGGACGTCGGCATCATCGGCGTGGACTCGGGTTTCGAGATGTACATCGGCGGCAACGGCGGGATCAAGACCGAGGTGGCCGAGTTCTTCGTCAAGGTGAAAACCGCCGAGGAAGTGCGCGAATACAACGCCGCCTTCCTCCAGCTGTACCGCGAAGAGGCCTTCTATCTGGAGCGCACCGTGCACTACATGCAGCGCGTCGGCATGGAGCACATCAAGAAGGCGGTGCTGGAAGACGAAGCCAATCGCAAGGCCCTGGCCGCACGCCTGCATTACGCCCTGTCGTTCGAGCAGGACCCGTGGAAGGAGCGCATCGAGACGCCGCAACTGAAGAAAGAGTTCGACACCATCAAGGTCGTGCAAATCGAGGAGGCCACCGTATGAACTGGCTGGATATCTGCGCCCTGGACGACATCAACGTGCTCGGCTCGCGCATCGTCACTGGCCCCAAGGGCGATATCGCCATCTTCCGCACCGCCGGCGACGAGGTCTTCGCTCTCGACGACCGCTGCCCGCACAAGGGCGGCCCGCTGTCCCAGGGCTTGATCTACGGCAAGCGCGTGGCCTGCCCCCTGCATAACTGGCAGATCGAGCTGGAGTCCGGCGATGCCGTGGCACCGGATGTGGGCTGCGCCCACCGGCACCACGCCCGCGTGGAGAACGGCCGCGTGCTGCTGGCATTCGTGCAACGCAACTAGCCCGCTTGTGGGAGGGGCTTCAGCCGCGACTGTCGCAGCTCAAGCCCCTCCCGCCAGAACTTCCCCGCGCCTCAGGAGCTCCGAACATGGCCAGCCCCACTCAAGTCACCGCCTCCACCTGCTGCTACTGCGGCGTGGGCTGCGGTGTGCTGATCGAGCACGACGGCGAGCAGATCCTCGGCGTCGCCGGCGACCCCAGCCACCCGGCCAACTTCGGCAAACTGTGCAGCAAGGGTTCGACCCTGCATCTGACCGGCGACCTCGACGCCCGCGCCCTGTACCCCGAGCTGCGCCTGGGCAAGGGCCTGGCCCGCTCGCGCACGGACTGGGACAGCGCCCTGGATCACGCTGCCGCGGTATTCGCCGAAACTATCCACGAGCACGGCCCGGACAGCGTGGCCTTCTATATCTCCGGCCAGCTGCTGACCGAGGACTACTACGCCTTCAACAAGCTGGCCCGCGCCCTGGTCGGCACCCACAACATCGACTCCAACTCGCGCCTGTGCATGAGCTCGGCAGTGGTCGGCTACAAGCGCAGCCTCGGCGCCGACGCCCCGCCCTGCAATTACGAAGATATCGAGCAGAGCGACTGCCTGCTGATCGCCGGTTCCAACATGGCCTACGCCCACCCGGTACTGTTCCGCCGCCTGGAAGAAGCCAAGGCCAGGCGCCCGGAAATGAAGGTAATCGTCATCGACCCGCGCCGCACCGACACCTGCGAGCTGGCCGACCTGCACCTGGCGATCCTGCCCGGCACCGACGTGGCGCTGTTTCACGGCATCCTGCACATTCTGCTGTGGGAAGGCTGGGTCGATCGCCGCTATATCGACGCCCACACCGAAGGCTTCGAGGCACTGAAGAACCTGGTGCGCGATTACAGCCCGGCGGCCACCGCCGATATCTGCGGCATAAGCCTGGACGCCCTGCAGCGCTGCGCCGAACTGATCGGCAAGGCGCCCTCCTTCCTTTCGCTGTGGTGCATGGGGCTGAACCAGTCCAGCGCCGGCAGCGCCAAGAACAGCGCGTTGATCAACCTGCACCTGGCCACCGGGCAGATCGGCAAGCCCGGCGCCGGCCCCTTCTCCCTGACCGGCCAGCCCAATGCCATGGGCGGCCGCGAGACCGGCAGCCTGAGCAATCTGCTGCCGGGCCACCGCGAGGCCGGCAACGCCGAACACCGTGCCGAAGTCGCCGCCTACTGGGGCGTCGACGCCCTGCCGGAGACGCCCGGCCTGTCCGCCATCGAGCTGTTCGATGCGGTGCACGACGGCCGCATCAAGGCGCTGTGGATCGCCTGCACCAACCCGGCGCAGTCGCTGCCGAACCAGAACAAGGTGCATGAGGCCCTGGCCGCCTGTCCCTTCGTCGTGGTGCAGGAAGCCTTCTTCACCACCGAGACCTGTCGCTACGCCGACCTGCTGCTGCCCGCCGCCAGTTGGGGCGAGAAGGAAGGCACGGTGACCAACTCCGAGCGCCGCGTCAGCCATGTACGCCGCGCCTTGCCAGCGCCCAAAGAGGCGCGGCTCGACTGGTCGATCACTTGCGACTTTGCCCGTCGCCTGGAACAACTGCTCCGCCCCGGCCTGCCCAGCCTGTTCGACTTCGCCAGCGCCGAGGCGCTGTTCGAGGAATACAAGCACCTGACCGCCCAGCGCGACCTCGACCTCTCGGGGCTGAGCTACGCGCTGCTCGACGACCAAGGTCCCCAGCAATGGCCGTTCCCGTCCGGCGCTTATCAGGGAACGGCGCGGCTCTATGCCGACGGCAATTTCCCTACCGCCAGCGGTCGCGCGCAGTTCCAGGCCGACCCGTACCGCGCGCCGAAGGAAAAGCGCGAGGCACGCTATTCGCTGACCCTCAACACCGGGCGCCTGCGCGACCAGTGGCACGGCATGAGCCGCACCGGTACCGCCGCGCGCCTGTTCGGCCATGTCGAGGCCGCCGTGCTCGGCCTGCACCCGGACGAGCTGCGTCGCCGCCGTCTGCAGGACGGTGATCTGGTCAAACTGCGCAGCCGCCGCGGCAGCCTGATCCTGCCGGTGCAGGCCGACCATTCGGTGCGTCCCGGCCAGGCCTGGCTGCCGATGCACTGGGGCGACCGCTTCCTCAAGGGTTTGGGTACCAACGTGCTGACCCAGCCGGCTTTCGATCCATTATCCAAGCAGCCGGAGCTCAAGCATGCCAGCGTCGAGGTGGACAAGGTCGAGCTGCCCTGGCAGCTGTTCGCCCTGGTCGAGGGTGAGGTGCAGAGCCGCTTCGAGGCGCTACGCCCGCTGTTCGAGGAGTTCGCCTACGCCAGCCTCACTCCCACCGGCCGCGAACGCCCCGCCCTGCTCATTCGCGCCGCCAGCACCGTAGCGCCGCAGCCCGAGCTGCTGGCGCAGATCGACCGCCTGCTGCGCCTGAACCAGGGCCCGGTGCTGGCCTATGACGATCCGCGCCGCGCGGTGGGCAAGCGCGTGCGCATCGAGGACGGCCGTATCGTCAGCATTCGCCTGGCCGGCGAAACCGCTGCCAGCGAATGGCTCAGAAGCCTGTGGCTGGACGGCCAGGCCGACGCCGACCTGCGTCGCTGGCTGCTCGCCCCGGTCTCCGCGCCGCCGGGCAATGCCAGCGCCGCGCTGCGTGGCAAGACCCTGTGCAACTGCCTGAACGTCAGCGAAAGCGCGGTATGTGCCGGCATCGCCCGCGGCCTGGATCTGGACGGCCTCAGGCAGGAGCTCAAGTGCGGCACCAGCTGCGGCTCCTGTGTCCCCGAAATCAAACGTCTGCTGGCTAGCCAGCAGGTGGCGACACATGCGTAGGGTGCGCTATGCGCACCAGCCCCAAAACGACTTGGTGCGCACGGCGCACCCTACGAGGTACCCGATATGAATGCAAAAGTCTGGCTGGTGGGTGCGGGCCCTGGTGATCCCGAGCTGCTGACCCTCAAGGCGGTCAAGGCGCTGAACCAGGCCGAGATCGTGATGATCGACGATCTGGTCAACCCGGCAGTGCTCGAGCACTGCCCCGACGCCCGTATCGTCTCGGTAGGCAAGCGCGGCGGCTGTCGCTCCACCCCGCAGGCCTTTATCCACCGCCTGATGCTGCGCTATGCACGCCAGGGCAAGTGCGTGGTGCGCCTGAAAGGCGGTGATCCTTGCATCTTCGGCCGCGGCAGCGAGGAAGCCGACTGGCTAGGCGAGCATGGCATAGAAGTAGAGATGGTCAACGGCATCACCGCAGGCCTGGCTGGCGCCACCAACTGTGGCATTCCCCTGACTCTACGCGGCGTGGCGCGCGGCGTGACCCTGGTCACTGCCCACACTCAGGACGACAGCAGCCTTAACTGGGCCGCACTGGCCCAGAGCGGCACCACGTTGGTGGTCTATATGGGTGTAGCCAAGCTGGCGGATATTCGCGACGGCCTGCTCGCCGGCGGCATGAGCGCCGAGATGCCGGTGGCCATGATCGAAAACGCCTCGCTGCCCGCTCAGCGTGAATGCCGCAGCCGGTTGGGCGCGATGCAGGACGACGCGACAGCCTTCGCCCTGAAGAGCCCGGCCATTCTGGTGATCGGCGAAGTCGCCCGCGCCAGCACCCAGATCAGCATGCCCCAGCTCCTGCATGCCTGACCGCTTCGCACTCCTGCGAAGTCGTTGTTTTGCCCGCCGCCCCCTCGGCGGGCTTTTTTTATTCCAGAAAAGAAAAACCCGGCCGAGGCCGGGTTCTTCTTTACAGCACCAGAAGCATTACTGCTGGATCTGGGCTTCCACTTCGGCTTCAACGCGACGGTTGATGGCGCGGCCGGAGTCGGTGGCGTTGTCGGCTACCGGGCGGGTCTCGCCGTAACCAACAGCGTTCACGCGGTTGCCGTCTACACCGTACTGGTTGACCAGTACGTTACGCACGGCATTGGCGCGACGCTCGGACAGCTTCTGGTTGTAAGCGTCAGAACCAACGGAGTCGGTGTGACCTTCAACAGTGGTGCTGGTCTGCGGGTACTGGTTCATGAAGTCAGCCAGGTTCTTGATGTCGCCGTAGCTTTCTTCTTTGACGCGGTCTTTGTCGAAGTCGAACTTGACGTCCAGCTCGACGCGAACGGTTTCCATGGCCGGCTCAGGAGCAGGCTCAGGCATCGGCTCGGGCGCAGCAGCCACGACCGGAGCCGGAGCAGGCTTGCTGCCGCCACCGAAGTTCAGACCAACACCCACGCCAGCTTGCCACTCGGTGTCGCCCTGGTCGATGTTGTACAGAGCGTCAACGCCAGCACGAGCGTAGAACATTTCGGTGAAGTAGTACTTGGCACCAGCGCCAGCGATAGCCAGAGTGGAGTGGTTACGACCACCGCCGTTGGCGTCGCCGATGCTCTGATGGCCGAAACCGGCAGAGACGTACGGACGCAGACCAACACCCGGCTGACCGAAGTGGTAGATGGCCTTCAGATCAGTCAGGTTGCCCTTGATGTTCTTGCTGCCTCGCGAACCTTCACCGCGCAGGTCATGGTACTCGCCGTAGGACAGCGCCAGCTCGACGTCGTCAGTCAGGTAGTAGCCGATGCTGCCACCGAACAGGTTGCCTTCATCGTGAGCGAAATCACGCTGAGAGTCAGTGAAGTAGCGATTGACGAAGCCCTCCACCTCGACAGCGCCTTGGCCTTGCGCCAGCGCGCCGAAGGAGGTTGCGGCAACGAGAGAGCCAATGACTACGCCCAAGGTGTTTTTTACTTTCATCCGTTAAATCCCCATCTTGGTGGTTAATAAGTCGCCGTTAACTTCAGTCGGCAACTTGGCGGCGATTCTATCAGGGTTCGCCACTCCCTTAGTGGTCGGGAAGCTGAACTAAGTTTCGGAAGTTTCCGAAAATTTATCCCGCAACCGATCCAATGCTCGCTTGTAGCGCATCTTCGTTGCGCTCAAGCCCATGTGCATGATGTCGGCAATCTCTTGAAACTCGAGCTCTGCGACAAAACGTAGCACCAGAATCTCGCGATCGATCGGGTTGACATGAACCAACCAGCGATCCAGACCGCCTCGCTCCTCGACTTTGGGTGTCTTATCGTCGGAAGCTTCTTCAAGCGGGTCCAAACTTAAGGCGTCAACCAATCGACGCTTTCGCCGCTCTTTTCGATACTGAGTAATGCATTCGTTGTAGGTAATGCTGTAAAGCCAAGTTTTGAACTTGGATTTACCCTCAAAGTTCTTAAGGCCATAGAGAACTTTGAGCATCACCTCCTGACAGACATCATCAGCATCCCTTTCGTTCCCCAGATAACGCGCGCACACGTTAAATAATGTTCGCTGGTAGCGCCTCATCAGCTCTTCATAAGCACGAGTGATATGAAACAGCTCGTCGTGGGCGCGCGCCACCAGCTCTTCATCAGTGAGCTCGCGGGGGTCGTAGCGCGTGGGCAATGGCTGAACTTTGTTCAAAACGAGTCGGGCCGACAGTCAGGACGAAAAGCGCCCGGCAGGTCACGCCTGCCGGGCAGCGGCATAAAATAACAGATTGGCGTCAGCGACTGTTCACGCGTTGCTCGAGCATCACTCGATTTGCCACCGATACCAGCTCACCGGTATCGGTCAACAGGGTGGTTTTCACTGTGCCGATCTCTTCGATCTGGCCTTCGACCTCACCAACCTGCACTTGTTGCCCGACCTGATACAGCTCGCGCACATAAATGCCCGCGAGGATCTGGCTGGCGATATCGCGACTGCCCAGGCCCAGCGCCAGCGCGACAGCCAGACCGACGGAGATCAGCACGATGGCGATCACGTTGTTGAGCAGGTCGGTCTTGATCTCCAGCTGGCCGATGGCCACCGAGATACTGATGATGATCACCAGGCCCTGCGCGACACGCCCCAGGCCGTTCGCATACTCCAGACCGACGCCTTCGGCTGCGCCGCGCACCAGGCTGCTGACCAGTTGCGCCAGCAGCACACCGGCAAGCAGCACCAGAGCAGCACCGAAGACCTTGGGCAGATACAGCGCCAGCACGTCGAGGGTCGCGGAAACCCGCTGCAGGCCGAGCGATTCAGCGGCCGAAACCAGGAAGATCAGGAGCACGAACCAGTAGACGATCTTGCCGATCAGGGTCGATACCGGTGCGTGAATGCCGACGCGTGCCAGCAGCTTGGTCAGACCGGTCCCCGTCATCAGGCGATCCAGGCCGACCTTGCCGAGCAATTTGGACAGCAGCGTGTCGAGCAACTTGGCCACGACGAAGCCAAGCAGCACCAACACCAGCGCAACGAACAGGTTGGGGATGAAGCCGGCAACCTTGCTCCACAATGCGGTCATCGCGGAGATCAGGCTTTGGGTCCAGGGATCGAGTTCCATTTCAGTCGGCCTTATCAGCAGAAGCAGAGGATTGGGTACGGCGCGAGACCGGCGCAACATGCGCCGAACCGTTGTTCAGGGCAATCATCAGAGCCTGCGCCCAGTGGCCTATCAGGCTGAACAGATCACCAGCACCGACCTGGCGGTTGGCAGTCTTGAGAACCCGGTGCAGGCAAGCATCGTCGTCATGAGTGGACGACGAGGACTTGAGCAAATCGCGTAGAGACTCTTCGAATGGATCGTGCATACGCACCTCACGGGATGTCACGGCTAGACGCAGCGGCCGGCGAATGAGTCACACATCACAGCCAACGCCAACGGCGAAACAGCAGCAGCAAGCCCAGCGCCAAAGCGCCTATCAGGCCGCACGCGACGAGAAAACCAACCGAGCTTTCGGAGCCGGGAATGCCACCGACGTTGATGCCCAGCAGGCCAGTGATGAACGTCAGCGGCAAAAACAGCACGGCGGTGATGCTGAAGCGATACATCAGCCGGTTCATGCGCTCGTTCAGACGCCGACTTTCCGCCTCAAGCACCAGGCTGGAGCGTTCACGAATCAGCTCCAGCTCTTCCAGATATCGGGTCAGGCGGTTGTTGAGCTCGTTCCAGTAATCCTCATCGTCATCCATGAACCAGGCCTGACGATTACGCATAAGCTGAGCGTAAAGGTCGCGTTGCGGAGCCAGAAACCTGCGCAAAGCAGCCGCACGGCGGCGCAACTGGAGCATCAGGCCGTGATCAGGACGGTAGCGCTCGTCGGCGTCCAGCCCGTCTTCTTCAGCGTCGAGCGACTCGCTCAGCTCAGCGATCAAGTCATCGACTCTGTCAGTCAGGTAGCGAGCCAGCTCGAGCAGAACCTCGGAAGCGCTTTTAGGCCCTCGCCCCACCGCGAAATCGGCGATCAGTGCTTCGGTCGCCAATAGCGGTCTCAGGCGCAAAGAAATGACCCGATGGGAATCGGCGAAGATGCGCACCGAGACCATATCCTCCGGCTCAGCACCCGGATTGCGGTTGACCCCGCGCAGAAATAGCAGCAGTTCGTCGTTAGGCAGAGGCAGCAGACGCGGCCGGGTGTTTTCCTCGAGCAGCAGGTTGCAGCTGAACTCGTCCAGCCCACTGCTTTCACGCAACCAGCGCTGCGCCTCAGGTTGGCCACGGTCCCAGTGCAGCCACAAGCTTTCCCACTCGCGCAACTGCAACCCGTCCAGCTCTGCAGCGCAAATGCTGCGTGCACCACCCTGTCCATCGAGCACGAAGGCATGCAACAACGCACAATCTTGAGCCTGCATCCGGGTTATTCCGGCATGCTCAGGGCTTGCGGGGAAACAATGATGCCGTTGTTGTCGGCGTACAGGTAATCCCCCGGCTTGAAAGTCACGCCGCCAAAGGTGACGGGCACATTCAGATCACCGATGCCACGTTTGTCGGTCTTCATCGGATGACTGGCCAGCGCCTGCACGCCCAGATCCGTCTGTGCGATGACGTCGACATCACGGATGCAACCGTATACGACGATGCCTTCCCAGCCGTTCTTGGCCGCCTTCTCGGCCAGCATGTCACCGAGCAGCGCACGTCGCAGGGAGCCGCCGCCATCCACGACCAGGACCTTGCCCTGACCAGGCAGGTCGACCTGCTCCTTCACCAGCGAGTTGTCCTCGTGGCACTTGATGGTGACAATCTGACCGCCGAATGAGTCGCGGGCGCCGTAGTTGGCGAACATCGGCTCGACGACCTGAACCAGTTCCGGATAGGCATCGCACAGATCAGGGGTGATGTAGTGCATGACAGAACTCCTTTCGACAATGGATGAGAAGGCAGCCACCTTCATGGACCTGCTTGACGCGGGACAATTCAGCAGCGAGATATCGCTACGAACCCACCCCGGACGAACGAAATAAAGACAGACGAGCCTGAAATGACCACCTGCGCATGGTGCGTCACATCTTACCGCTAAGCACCCGCCGTAGAAACTGCCGGGACAGACTCAAGTAGCTACTCAGAACCTATAGCAGACGCCTGCTCGGCAAAACCGGCAGGCAGTTGCAGATGCTGCAACCAATACTCGGTCAATGGCCACACCTCGCGCTGCGCCTCCTTGCTGACCAGCATTTCGATGTGCCCGAAGTCGCTTGAGAAGCCGTTGTCCTTGCCCAGCAGCAAGAACTGCGTCGGCGCCGCACTACACTGCTCCAGCAGCTTGCGACAGGCCCAGGCGGGGTCCTGATCATCGGCTGCAGCGCCTACAGCGAGGATCGGCACGCGCACCTGAGTGAGGCCTGCCCACCAATCCTGATCACCATCACCGAAACGCCCGAACAGCCTGAGCCAGCGCAGGGTTTCCAGTGCCAGCCCAATGGGCTCGTCTTCCGGGCCGCGCTTCAGGCGCCGCCCGGACAGGTAGGGGAAAACACGCAGCAGCAGGCGACTGCCCCACTCCACCGGCGGCAGCTTGAGCGGCCAGTAGACGCGGCTGATCTGGCTGCCGAACAGTGCCGCCGAACGCGCACGCGACTCGTCGAGATAACCGCCCGCCAGCGCTGCCGCCAGAGTCACTCCTCCGAGAGAATGGCCGATCCAGTGCGCGGCTTGTCCAGTCTGCTCGATGATGAAATCGGCAATGGCTGGCAGGTCATAGCGCACGTACTGCGCCACCTGATTGTCTCTATAGTTTTCGTTACGCGGAGACAGGCCGTGGCCGCGCATTTCGGCGATCCACACATCGAACCCCGCGCGCGCCAGGTATGCGCCCAGACCGATGCCCTTGGGCGAGTACCAGAAGCGCCGATTGGAAAAGCTGCCGTGCAGCAATACCACGGGCACGCCACGCTCGCCTTCTGAACCTGCGCGGCCGAGCCGGGTCAAGGCCAGCTCGACGCTGGAGTCAGGGCTATTGTTGGGTTTGAGAAGATAGACGTCTTCACTGAGATCGCCGCGCAACTCGGCGCTGATCAGGGCGACGGGGAAAAGCTCACTACTGCTGTGCATGGATCGGGTGACCGCAATGGCGCTATGCCAAAAAGGGAACGAAGGCGGAATCAACGCCCTGATGCCTGCCAGTCAAGAGAAACGCCGCAACCCCTTTGCGAAGTCGCGGCGTTTTCCTGCGTTGTCAGCGCCACTCAGGACGGGCTGCTCCCACCCCAAGTGCTTATCGACATCGGGGTCGAAGCTTGGTCCTCAGGCGGGCTGAGTCTCGGCCAGGAAGAACCAGGTATCGAGAACCGAGTCAGGGTTCAGCGAAACGCTCTCGATGCCCTGCTCCATCAGCCACTTGGCCAGGTCAGGATGGTCCGACGGACCTTGACCGCAGATACCAATGTACTTGCCAGCCTTGTTACAGGCGGAGATGGCATTGGCCAGCAGCTTCTTCACGGCTGGATTACGCTCGTCGAACAGATGAGCAACGATGCCCGAGTCACGGTCCAGGCCCAGGGTCAACTGGGTCAGGTCGTTGGAGCCGATGGAGAAACCATCGAAGAACTCGAGGAATTCCTCAGCCAGAATGGCGTTGGACGGCAGCTCGCACATCATGATGACTTTCAGGCCGTCCTGACCACGGGCCAGGCCATTGCTGGCCAGCAGCTCGACCACTTGCGACGCTTCGCCCAGGGTACGCACGAACGGCACCATGATCTCGACGTTGGTCAGGCCCATCTCGTTGCGTACCTTCTTCAGCGCGCGGCATTCCAGCTCGAAGCAGTCGCGGAAGGATTCGCTGATGTAGCGCGAAGCACCACGGAAGCCCAGCATCGGGTTCTCTTCTTCCGGCTCGTACAGCTTGCCGCCGATCAGGTTGGCGTATTCGTTGGACTTGAAGTCCGACAGGCGCACGATGACCTTCTTCGGCCAGAAGGCCGCGGCCAGGGTGCTGATGCCCTCGACCAGTTTCTCGACGTAGAAGTCGACCGGATCACCGTAACCGGCGATGCGTTTCTCGACGCTGTCCTTGATCTCCGGCGGCAGGCTGGAGAAATTCAGCAGCGCCTTGGGGTGCACGCCGATCATGCGGTTGATGATGAATTCCAGTCGAGCCAGGCCAACACCTTCGTTCGGCAGTTGAGCGAAATCGAAGGCGCGATCCGGGTTGCCGACATTCATCATGATCTTGAACGGCAGGTCCGGCATGGCGTCGACCGAATTCTTGCGAATGTCGAAACCCAGCTCGCCTTCGAAGATGAAGCCGGTATCGCCTTCGGCGCAGGATACGGTGACGCCCTGACCGTCCTTGAGCACGCTGGTCGCATTGCCGCAACCGACCACGGCCGGAATGCCCAGCTCACGGGCGATGATCGCTGCGTGGCAGGTACGGCCGCCACGGTTGGTGACGATGGCGCTGGCACGCTTCATCACCGGCTCCCAGTCCGGGTCGGTCATGTCGGAGACCAGCACGTCGCCCGGCTGCACCTTGTCCATCTCGGATACGTCGTGAATCACGCGCACCTTGCCGGCGCCGATGCGCTGGCCGATGGCACGACCTTCGACCAGCACGGTGCCCTTCTCTTTCAGCAGGTAGCGCTCCATCACGGTCGCGCTGGCGCGGCTTTTGACGGTTTCCGGACGGGCCTGCACGATGTAAAGCTTGCCGTCGTCACCGTCCTTGGCCCACTCGATGTCCATCGGCCGGCCATAGTGTTTCTCGATGATCAGCGCCTGCTTGGCCAGCTCGCTGACCTCGGCATCGGTGATGCAGAAACGCGCGCGCTCGGCGCGGTCCACTTCCACGGTTTTCACCGAGCGACCAGCCTTGGCTTCGTCGCCGTAGATCATCTTGATCGCCTTGCTGCCCAGGTTGCGGCGCAGAATCGCCGGACGACCGGCTTCCAGGGTCGGCTTGTGCACGTAGAACTCGTCAGGGTTCACAGCACCCTGAACCACGGTCTCGCCGAGACCATAAGCGCCGGTGATGAACACCACGTCACGGAAACCTGATTCGGTGTCGAGGGTGAACATCACTCCGGCAGTGCCAGTTTCCGAGCGCACCATGCGCTGCACGCCGGCAGACAGGGCCACCAGCTTGTGGTCGAAGCCCTGGTGCACGCGGTATGCGATGGCACGGTCGTTGAACAGGGAAGCGAAGACTTCCTTGGCAGCGCGGATCACGTTGTCCACACCACGAATATTCAGGAAGGTTTCCTGCTGGCCGGCGAAGGAGGCGTCCGGCAGGTCTTCGGCGGTAGCGGAGGAACGCACGGCTACGGCCATGTTGTCGTTACCGGCACTCATGGTGGCGAAGGCTTCGCGGATCTGCTTGTCCAGCTCGGCCGGAAATTCGGCGTCCATCACCCACTGGCGAATCTGCGCACCGGTCTTGGCCAGAGCGTTGACGTCATCGACATCGAGGGCGTCAAGCGCCGCGTGGATCTGCGCATTCAGGCCGCTTTGCTCGAGGAAATCGCGGTAGGCCTGAGCCGTAGTGGCGAAACCGCCGGGAACCGAGACACCGGCACCAGCCAGGTTGCTGATCATCTCGCCGAGGGATGCGTTCTTGCCCCCCACGTGCTCAACATCGTGATTGCCGAGCTTATCGAGGGAAACTACGTACTCTACCAAGGTGATCTCTCCACTAAGATGTTGGAAAAGCTCAGAATTTGCGTAAAGCCAGCTGCGCGTCGGCCCTGCTGCGTTAAAAGCAGGCTCTAGCTCGCAAGCCTTTGCGCAAATTCTTGGGGGCTGGATGCTCTGACGGCGTACTGCCGCAAGATTGTGGCCTTGCCCTTGAATAAGTAACAATGCCGAAACCCCATGGGCCCGGCGAAAAACGCGGCCTATCATAGCCAAGAATCGATCTCAGCTTAAGGCCTTTGGCGCAAATGAAACGAACCGCTTTTTTCATCTCCGACGGCACCGGCATCACGGCCGAAACCCTGGGCCAGAGCCTGCTCGCGCAGTTCGAGAATATTCAATTCACCAAACTTACGCGTCCTTATATCGACAGCGTCGATAAAGCGCGCGCCATGGTACAACAAATTGATGCAGCCGCTGAAAGGGACGGCGCCCGTCCGATCATCTTCGACACCATCGTCAACCGCGATATTCGTGCGATCCTCGATACCGCGAATGGTTTCATGATCGATATCTTCTCCACCTTCCTCTCACCGCTGGAACAGGAGCTGAGTTCGCACTCCTCCTACTCCGTCGGCAAGTCGCACTCTATTGGTCAGCACTCCAACTACATGGAGCGCATCGAGGCGGTCAACTTCGCCCTGGACAACGACGACGGTGCGCGCACCCACTATTACGACAAGGCCGACCTGATCCTGGTCGGCGTATCACGCTGCGGCAAGACCCCCACCTGCCTGTACATGGCCATGCAGTACGGCATCCGCGCCGCCAACTACCCGCTGACCGAAGACGACATGGAGCGTCTGCAACTGCCGGAGTCGCTGAAGAAATACCGCGACAAGCTGTTCGGCCTGACCATCGACCCGGATCGCCTCACCGCCATCCGGCACGAGCGCAAGCCCAACAGCCGCTACGCCAGCTTCGCCCAATGCGAGTTCGAAGTGCGCGAGGTGGAAGGCCTGTTCCGCCGCGAAAACATCGCCTTCATCAACTCCACGCATTTCTCGGTGGAGGAAATCTCGGCCAAGATCTTGGTAGAGAAAGGTGTTGAGAGACGCTTTAAGTAATAGCTATAAGCCTTTGTTTAAAAAGAAAAAGACTCGAAACCTCGAGTCTTTTCTAGCTTAGCGCATCAGTAGCTCCCGTCCGGCACCCGCACCCAGCCCTCCATCAGGATACGCGCGCTGCGGCTCATCACAGCCTTGGTCACCGTCCACTGAGCGTCGACCACCTTGGCCTGAGCGCCGACACGCAAGGTGCCGGACGGGTGGCCGAAACGCACCGCCTCGCGCTCGCCGCCGCCTGCCGCCAGGTTGACCAGGGTGCCGGGAATCGCCGCCGCCGTGCCGATGGCTACGGCGCAGGTGCCCATCATCGCGTGGTGCAGCTTGCCCATGGACAGCGCGCGCACCAGCAGGTCGACATCGCCGGCCTTCACCTCCTTGCCGCTGGAGGTGCGGTAGTCCTTGGGCGGGCTGACGAAGGCGATCTTCGGGGTGTGCTGACGTGTCGCAGCCTCCTCGGCACTTTTGATCAAGCCCATGCGCAGCGCGCCGGCAATGCGGATCTGCTCGAAGCGCGCCAGTTGCGCCGGGTCGCCATTGATGGCCTCGCGCAGCTCAGTGCCCTGGTAACCGATGTCCTCGGCGTTGACGAACACCGTCGGGATGCCAGCCGTGATCATGGTCGCCTTGAAGGTACCGATACCCGGCACGTCCAGATCGTCCACCAGATTGCCGGTGGGGAACATCGAGCCGCCCTCTTCGCCATCGTCTGATGGCTCGAGAAACTCCAGCACGATTTCCGCTGCCGGGAAGGTCACTCCGTCCAGCTCGAAGTCGCCGGTTTCCTGCACCTGGCCACCCGTGACCGGCACATGGGCGATGATGGTTTTCTGGATATTGGCCTGCCAGATACGCACCACGCAGGTGCCGTTGTCGGGAATCCGCGCCGGGTCGACCAGGCCGGCATGAATGGCGAAGGCACCGGCTGCGGTAGAGAGATTGCCGCAGTTGCCGCTCCAGTCGACGAAGGCCTTGTCGATGGAGACCTGGCCGTAGAGGTAGTCGACATCGTGCTCGGGCTGGCTGCTTTTCGACAGGATCACGCACTTCGAAGTGCTCGATGTCGCCCCGCCCATGCCGTCGATATGCGCCGAATACGGGTCAGGGCTGCCGATCACGCGCATGAACAGCCTGTCGCGCGCCTCGCCCGGCACCTGGCAGCGCTCGGGCAGATCCTGCTGGCGGAAGAACACGCCCTTGCTGGTACCGCCACGGATATAGGTGGCGGGGATTTTCACTTGCGGCAGATAAGCCATGAGTGCAGTCCTGAAGTAGCCCGGATGCAATCCGGGGAAGATTGAGTACCCTCATTCCCGGATTGCATCCGGGCTACGCGATTGCCTTCCCTCTCCCGCTGCGGGAGAGGGAGCGGTCACGCCACCGCGCCTTCGAGGAAGTCCTTGGCGAAGCGCTGCAATACGCCACCGGCCTTGTACACGCTGACATCGGCAGCAGTGTCCAGGCGGCAGGTGACCGGCACCCGCAGCACCTCGCCGTTGCGCCGATTGACCACCAGGGTCAGCTCGCAACGCGGCGAAATTTCGCCCTCCACGTCATAGGTCTCGGTGCCATCCAGGCCCAGGGTCAGGCGCGTAGTGCCCGGCTTGAACTCCACCGGCAGCACGCCCATGCCCACCAGGTTGGTGCGGTGAATGCGCTCGAAACCTTCGGCGACGATCACCTCGACACCCGCCAGGCGCACGCCCTTGGCCGCCCAGTCGCGGGACGAGCCCTGGCCATAATCGGCACCGGCGACGATGATCAGGTTCTGCTTGCGGTTCATGTAGGTTTCGATGGCCTCCCACATGCGCATCACCTGGCCTTCCGGCTCGACGCGGGCCAGCGAGCCCTTCTTCACTTGCCCGTCGACCACGGCCATCTCGTTGACCAGTTGCGGGTTGGCGAAGGTGGCGCGCTGCGCGGTCAGGTGATCGCCACGGTGGGTGGCGTAGGAGTTGAAGTCCTCCTCCGGCAGGCCCATTTTCGCCAGGTACTCACCGGCAGCCGAGTCCGCCAGGATGGCGTTGGACGGCGACAGGTGATCGGTGGTGATGTTGTCCGGCAGAATCGCCAGCGGCCGCATGCCCTTGAGCGTGCGCTCGCCGGCCAACGCGCCTTCCCAGTACGGAGGGCGGCGGATGTAGGTGCTCATCGGGCGCCAGTCATACAGCGGGCTCTCGGCCTCCTGCACGCTGCCCAGATCGAACATGGGAATGTAGATCTGCTTGAACTGCTCGGGCTTCACCGAGGCGGCGACTATGGCGTCGATCTCCTCGTCGCTCGGCCACAGGTCCTTCAACGTGATGGGGTTGCCCTGAGCATCGCTGCCCAATGCGTCCTGTTCGATATCGAAACGCACGGTGCCGGCAATCGCATAGGCCACCACCAACGGCGGCGAAGCCAGGAAGGCCTGCTTGGCATAAGGGTGGATGCGCCCGTCGAAGTTTCGGTTGCCGCTCAATACAGCTGTGGCGTACAGGTCACGGTCGATGATTTCTTTCTGGATCACCGGGTCGAGCGCGCCAGACATGCCATTGCAGGTAGTGCAGGCGTAGGCGACGATGCCGAAGCCGAGCTTCTCCAGTTCCGGCAACAGGCCGGCTTCTTCCAGGTACAGTTTGGCGACCTTGGAGCCCGGCGCGAACGACGTCTTTACCCAGGGTTTGCGCACCAGGCCCAGCGCATTGGCCTTCTTCGCCACCAGGCCGGCGGCGATGACGTTGCGCGGGTTGGAGGTATTGGTGCAGCTAGTGATGGCGGCAATGATCACCGCGCCATCGGGCATCAGCCCCTGGGCTTCTTCGCCCTTGCCAGCTTGCAGCTTGGCTTCGTCGGCAATGCCACGTTCGGCCAGCGCCGAAGTGGGCAGGCGCCGGTGCGGGTTGCTCGGCCCAGCCATATTGCGCACCACGCTGCCCAGATCGAAGCGCAGCACGCGCTCGTACTCGGCGGTTTTCAGCGCGTCGCTCCACAGCCCCAGGGTCTTGGCGTAGTTTTCTACCAGCGCCACCTGCTCCGGCTCGCGGCCGGTGAGCTTGAGGTAATCGATGGTCTGGCCGTCGATATAGAACATCGAGGCGGTGGCGCCGTATTCCGGGCACATGTTGGAAATGGTGGCGCGGTCGCCGATGGACAGGCTGTCCGCCCCCTCGCCGAAAAACTCGACCCAGGCGCCCACCACCCGTTCCTTGCGCAGGAACTCGGTGATCGCCAGAACGATATCGGTGGCGGTGATGCCGGGCTGGCGCTTGCCGGTCAGCTCGACACCGACGATATCTGGCAGACGCATCATCGACGGATGACCGAGCATCACCGTCTCGGCCTCCAGGCCGCCGACGCCAATGGCGATCACGCCCAGGGCATCGACATGCGGGGTGTGCGAGTCGGTGCCGACGCAGGTATCAGGAAACGCCACGCCGCCACGCGACTGGATCACCGGGCTCATCTTCTCCAGGTTGATCTGGTGCATGATGCCGTTGCCGGCGGGGATCACGTCGACATTCTTGAAGGCGGTCTTGGTCCAGTCGATGAAGTGGAAGCGGTCCTCGTTGCGGCGATCCTCGATGGCGCGGTTCTTCTCGAAGGCATCCGGGTCGAAGCCCGGCGCCTCCACGGCCAGCGAGTGGTCGACGATCAGTTGGGTCGGCACCACCGGGTTGACCTTCGACGGGTCACCGCCCTGCTCGGCAATGGCATCGCGCAGACCAGCCAGGTCGACCAGCGCGGTCTGGCCGAGGATATCGTGGCAGACCACACGCGCCGGGTACCAGGGGAAGTCCAGGTCGCGCTTGCGATGGACCAGTTGCTCCAGCGCGGCAGTCAGATCCTGCGGTTCGCAGCGGCGCACCAGTTGCTCGGCGAGCACGCGCGAGGTGTACGGGAGCTTCGCCCAGGCGCCGGCCTGGATCGCCTCGACCGCCTCGCGGGCGTCGAAGTAATCCAGCGCGGTGCCGGGCAGGCGCTTGCGGTATTGGCTATTCACGGTGTCATTCATCTTATTTACGGTCCTTGAGCGGCACGAACTGCAGGTCTTCTGGGCCTGTGTAGTTGGCGCTCGGGCGGATGATCTTGCCGTCGATGCGTTGCTCGATGACGTGGGCGGACCAGCCGGCGGTGCGGGCGATGACGAACAGCGGGGTGAACATGGCGGTGGGCACGCCCATCATGTGGTAGCTCACGGCGCTGAACCAGTCGAGGTTGGGGAACATCTTCTTGATGTCCCACATGACGCTCTCCAGGCGTTCGGCGATGTCATACATCTTGGTATTGCCCTGCTCCACTGACAGCTCGCGGGCCACTTCCTTGATCACCTTGTTGCGCGGGTCGCTGACGGTATAGACCGGGTGACCGAAGCCGATCACCACTTCCTTTCGCCCTACCCGCTCGCGGATGTCGGCTTCGGCCTCGTCCGGGCTGTCGTAGCGCTTCTGCACTTCGAAGGCCACTTCGTTGGCACCGCCGTGCTTTGGCCCACGCAGGGCGCCGATGGCGCCAGCGATGCAGGAGAACAGGTCGGAGCCGGTGCCGGCGATCACCCGCGAGGTGAAAGTCGAGGCATTGAATTCGTGCTCGGCATACAGGTTGAGCGAGGTGTGCATGGCGCGCACCCAGGACTCGCGCGGCTTCTCGCCATGCAGCAGGTGCAGAAAATGACCGCCGATGGAATCGTCATCGGTGTCCACCTCGATGCGCTTGCCGTTGTGGCTGTAGTGATACCAGTACAGCAGCGCCGAACCGAGGGAAGCCATCAGCTTGTCGGCGATATCGCGGGCGCCCGGATGGTTGTGGTCATCCTTCTCCGGCGCCAGGCAGCCGAGCACGGACACGGCGGTACGCATCACATCCATCGGGTGCGCCGAAGGCGGCAGAGTCTCCAGAGCGGCTTTCACCCCGGCCGGCAGGCCGCGCAAGGCCTTGAGCTTGGCCTTGTAGCCGTTCAGCTCGGCGACGTTGGGCAGTTTGCCATGCACCAGCAGGTGGGCGATCTCCTCGAACTCGCAGCGGTTGGCGAAATCGAGCACGTCATAGCCACGGTAGTGCAGGTCGTTGCCGGTACGGCCCACGGTACACAGCGCGGTGTTGCCGGCGGCGGTACCGCTGAGGGCGACGGATTTCTTCGGCTTGAAGCCAGGGGTGGTTTCAGTCGAGCTCATGGTCATCTCCTTATCTCTTGTTCTAGGTGCGTGGCCCGGAGGCAATCCGGCAACCATGCCAAGCAATCCCCGGATTGCATCCGGGCTACAGCCTTATTTCTTGCCGGCGGCGAACAGCGCGTCGAGCTTCTGCTCGAAGGCGTGATAGCCGATGCGGTCATACAGCTCGGCACGGGTTTGCATCAGCTCGATCACGTCTTTCTGGTGGCCGTTCTGGCGAATCGAGGTGTAGACACTCTCCGCCGCCTTGTTCGCAGCGCGGAAGGCCGACAACGGGTAGAGCTGGATGGCCACACCGACCGAGGCCAGTTCGTCACGGGTGAACAGCGGCGTAGCACCGAACTCAGTGATGTTGGCCAGAATCGGTACGTTCAAGGCGTCGACGAAACGCTTGTAGGTCGGCAGGTCATAAGCGGCTTCGGCGAAGATCGCATCGGCGCCTGCCTCGACATAGCGCAGGCAACGTTCGATGGCGGCGTCGACGCCTTCAGCCTGGATCGCATCGGTGCGGGCGATCAGGAAGAAGTCCGGGTCGGTCTTGGCATCGGCAGCAGCGCGCACACGGTCGCACATTTCCTCGCAGGAGACGATCTCCTTGCCTGGACGGTGGCCACAGCGCTTGGCCCCGACCTGATCTTCGATATGCGCAGCGGCGGCACCGGCCTTGATCAGGTTCTTGATGGTGCGCTCGATGTTGAAGGCGCTGGGGCCGAAGCCGGTGTCGACATCCACCAGCAGCGGCAGGTCGCAGACATCGGTGATGCGGCGCACGTCGGTGAGCACGTCATCCAGGGTGTTGATACCCAGGTCCGGCAACCCAAGGGAGCCGGCCGCCACACCGCCGCCGGACAGGTAGATGGCGCGAAAACCCGCGCGTTTGGCCAGCAGTGCATGGTTGGCGTTGATCGCACCGATCACCTGCAGCGGTTGCTCTTCGGCGAGGGCCTGGCGGAAACGCTGGCCGGCGGAAAGCTGGGTCATGAATCACCTCGGGTCTTGGATGAAGTGGCGAGCGCTTCCTTGTAGTGGCGCTCGATATTGCGCTTGGAGGCGCCGATATGGCGGCGCATCAGCAGTTCGGCCAGCTCACCGTCACGATCAGCGATGGCATCGAGAATACGGTGGTGCTCGGCGAAGGCCTGATGCGGCCGATTGGGCGTGGCGGAGAACTGCAGGCGGTACATGCGCACCAACTGGTACAGCTCATCGCACAACAACTTGGCCAGGGTGCGGTTGCCGCTGCCCTGGATGATGCGGTAGTGGAAGTCGAAATCGCCTTCCTGCTGGTAGTAACCCACGCCAGCCTTGAAGGCAGCGTCCTGCTCGTGCAGTTCCAGCACCCGGCGCAGCTCGTCGATCTCCTGCTGAGTCATGCGCTCGGCGGCCAGGCGACAGGCCATGCCTTCGAGGGATTCGCGAATTTCGTACAGCTCGACCAGCTCGGCATGGCTGAGCGACACCACCCGCGCACCCACATGCGGCACCCGTACCAGCAGCTTCTGCCCTTCCAGGCGATGGATCGCCTCGCGCAACGGCCCGCGGCTAATGCCATAGGTGCGCGCCAGCTCAGGCTCGGAGATCTTGCTCCCCGGGGCGATCTCGCCCTTGACGATGGCAGCCTGGATCAGACGGAAGACGTGTTCGGAAAGTGTTTCCGAATCCACCTGCGGCGCTGTAGATACATCTGATTCGAGCAACATGATTGTCAACACTAGCGGCTTTTCATGGCAATAAAACTACGCCATCAAGGTGAATTCGTCAAAGCAGACCAAAGTATTGTCGACAATATTTCCAGCTTACCCGCTCAGGCAAGCCGCGACCCTACTTGCAGAAAGCTGCATAAGCGTCTGTCAGCACGGAAAATCCCCATGTTAGAATCCGCCCGTTCACGCCCGGCCATCGCCTTCTGCCATGCCTGCTAGACTTCACGGCAGAAAGTTGTATGGCAGGATGCCTGCCAGTTGCTGCCCTCCACCCCGCCCCTGGCAATACCTTCTCAAGGACACATGAGACTGAAACCCTTCCCTTTACTTATCTGCCTGCTGACCCTGTCCTGCCCGGCACTGGCCATGGGCAAGACCATCTATGGCCTGAACGAATATATCCAGGTAGAAGAACTGGACCTGCAGGTAGCCGCCAAACTCGATACCGGCGCCAAAACCGCGTCTTTGAGCGCCCGCGACATCAAACGCTTCAAGCGTGGCGGAGAAACCTGGGTGCGTTTCGTGCTGGCCATCGACGATACGCACGAGCGCACCATCGAGCGCCCGCTGTCGCGTATCAGCAAGATCAAACGCCGTGCTGGCGATTTCGATCCCGAGGAAGACAAGACCTACACGGCACGTCCGGTAATCGACCTTGAATTGTGCATGGGCAAGACCCTACGCACGATCGAAGTGAACTTGACCGACCGAAGTGCATTCCAATACCCGCTTCTGATCGGCTCCGAAGCGCTCAAGCACTTCGAAGCCATGGTCGATCCAAGCCTTAAATATGCAGCCGGCAAACCCGACTGCACCGATGACGCAACCCCTGGCGAGTAATTCCCATGCGCTCTCTGAACCTGCATCTGAAAGTCCTGATCACCCTCTTGGTGGCGCTGGGCGTTCTGATTACGGCATACCAAATCTTCATTCTCGGCATTCCGGTGACCGAGGACGAGACCGACGATCTGTGGAACATCGATGCCAGGGTCGAATTCCAGGCGACGCCGCGTGAGCCGGTGAAACTGCAGATGTTCGTGCCCCCGCTGAACCAGGATTACGTGAGCCTCAACGAGAGCTTCATCTCCAACAACTACGGTGTCAGCGTCAACCGTGTCGACGGCAACCGCCGCGTCACCTGGTCGGCTCGTCGCGCCAATGGCAAACAGACGCTCTATTACCGCCTGGTGCTGACCAAGCGTTACAGCGGTGAACAGACGCCTGCAAAAGGCCCGATCTTCCGCGACAGCATCCCAGTCGAAGGCCCTGAGAAGATCGCCGCCGAAGCACTGTTGGCGCCGATTCGCCAGCACTCGGCGGATGTCGAGACCTTCATCAGCGAGACCATCAAGCGCGTTAACAACGCCAACGACGACAACGTCAAACTGCTGCTGGGCGGCGACGCTTCCACCGCCAACAAGGCCAAGGTGGTCGACCTGCTGCTGTCCATCGCCCACGTACCGATGGAGCGCGTGCACACCATTCGCCTGCAAGCCGAGGTCGCTCAGTCACCGGAATTGTGGCTTCGCAGTTTCAACGGCCAGAAGTGGCTGTACTTCAACCCCGAATCCGGCGAGCAAGGCCTGCCGGCCGACCGTCTGGTCTGGTGGATCGGCGATGGCGAGCTGGTCAGCCTGGAAGGCGGGCGCCAAGCCTCTGTCAGCTTCAGCCTGAACAACAGCGAGATGAATGCCATCCGCCTGGCCAAACTGACCGACGAGAACACCGACGCCAGTTTCCTGGAGTACTCACTGTACGGGCTGCCGCTGCAGACCCAGCAGACCTTCATGATCATGGTGATGATCCCGATTGGCGTGCTGGTCATCCTGATTCTGCGCAACCTCGGCGGCCTGCAGACCCTGGGTACCTTTACCCCGGTGCTGATCGCCCTCGCCTTCCGCGAAACCCAGCTGGGCTTCGGTATCTTTCTGTTTACAGTGATCACCGCGCTCGGCCTGTCATTGCGCTCCTATCTGGAACATCTGAAGTTGCAGATGCTGCCGCGCCTGTCGGTAGTGCTGACCTTCGTCGTGGTACTGATCGCCACCATCAGCCTGTTCAGTCACAAGCTCGGCCTGGAACGCGGCCTGTCGGTTGCACTGTTCCCGATGGTGATTCTGACCATGACCATCGAGCGCCTGTCGATCACCTGGGAAGAGCGCGGCGGCAGCCATGCGTTCAAGGTCGCCATCGGCACCCTGTTCGCCGCCACCATTGCGCACCTGCTGATGAGCGTGCCGGAGCTGGTCTACTTCGTGTTCACTTTCCCGGCAATCCTGCTGATCCTGGTGGGTTTCATGCTGGCGATGGGTCGTTACCGCGGCTACCGCCTGACCGAACTGTTCCGTTTCAAAGCCTTCCTCAAGGACTAAGACCATGTTCGGCCTGATCAAGACGTGGAAGGCCCTTGAAGCCAAAGGCATCATGGGCATCAACCGACGCAATGCGGACTACGTGCTGAAGTACAACAAGCGGCACCTGTATCCGATCGTCGACGACAAGATCATCACCAAGGAGCGGGCCATCGAGGCCGGCATCGATGTGCCGGAGATGTACGGCATCATCGAAACGGAGAAGGAAATCGACAAGCTCGACGAGATCATCGCCGGGCGCACCGATTTCGTCATCAAGCCGGCGCAGGGTGCAGGCGGTGACGGCATCCTGGTTATCGCAGATCGCTTCGAAGATCGCTTCAAGACGGTTTCCGGCAAGATAGTCAGCCACGATGAGCTGGAGCAGCAGATCTCCAGCATTCTCTCCGGTCTGTACTCGCTAGGCGGTCACCGTGACCGCGCGCTGATCGAGTACCGCGTTACTCCGGACACCATCTTCAAGAGCATCAGCTACGAAGGTGTGCCGGACATCCGCATCATCGTATTGATGGGCTACCCGGTGATGGCCATGTTGCGCCTGCCAACGCGGCAGTCCGGCGGCAAGGCCAACTTGCACCAGGGCGCCATCGGCGTCGGCGTGGACCTGGCCACCGGCGTCACCCTGCGCGGCACCTGGCTGAACAACAAGATCAGCAAGCACCCGGACACCACCAACGCGGTGGACGGCGTGCAACTGCCGAACTGGGACGGTTTCATGAAGCTCGCAGCCGGCTGCTACGAGCTGTGTGGCCTGGGCTACATCGGCGTGGATATGGTGCTGGATCAGGACAAGGGTCCGTTGATTCTCGAACTCAATGCCCGCCCCGGTCTGAACATCCAGATCGCCAATGACTGTGGCCTGACCCACCGCACCCATGCCGTGGAAGCCCACCTGGAAGAGTTGAAAGCCAAGGGCATTCAGGAAACTCCGGAAGAACGCGTGCGCTTCTCCCAGGAGCTGTTCGGTCACATCGTCAGCAAGGAAGTCTGACCAGCTAGCGTTGCAAGGTGCTGCCGGGTCGTCCAGATCCGGCGCACCTTACGACTCACTCAACGTACGGTCGCCAGTCGAACGCCCCGCCCCCACTTGCACGCCCTCTTCATGCCTCGCTCAGCAGCCCCAAGCTCTTGCCCTTGAGTACGGCTTGCGTGCGGCTGCGTACGCCCAACCTGGAAAACAGGTTATGCAGATGCCATTTGATGGTGGCCTCGGACAAGTGCACCGCATCGGCGATATCGCGATTCGACAAACCCGCTGCCACAAGCCGCAGTATCTCCCGCTCGCGATGGCTGACCCCCTGATTTTCCTCGAGACCGTCTGGATCGATGGCCAACCTGCGGCACTGCTCACGAAGCATTTCAGCAACGCCCTGCCAGACAGCGGTGCGCTTGGGCTCGGCGCGACTCCAGGCATTCCAGAGCGGCAGCAGCCACAGTGCATCGTCCTGAAACAAGCGACGATAGCCGCATTGCCAGGCCTCTTCGAGGGTCGCCTGCAACAGCGCGAAGGCTTTTTCGCCGTTCCCTTTGCTCCAATAAGCCACCGACAGTAACAGGCTCAGGTGCAGACGCCGGTCACGCTGGTGGTCCGCCCCCTGCTTGGCCAGGCACTCCTCCAGGCTGGTCAGCGCTATGTCCACCCGCTGCTCGCTCAGCGCCAGGCGCGCCTGACTCAGCGCCCGCGCCGTATGTGCATCGCCATATCGCTCGATAGGCAGTGCAGCCAGATGGCGCTCCAACTGCAGAAAAATACGCTGCGCCTCATTGGGCCTGCGTAGCCACAGCAGGAACTGCACCTTGCACCCCATGGCGATAGCGAATACCCGCTCGTAGCCCGGCCCCTGCAAATCGCTCAACCACTCGTCGAGCTCCTCCAGCCCCTGCTCCCCCGCACCGGCGAAGAAGCGCGCACGCGCCATGACCAGCTTGCCGCGGCTGATCAACTCTACCGGCGTGGCGACATCGCGCCAGGTGGTGGCCAGCGGTAGCTCGGCGAGGATCGCACCGTGGCGATCCTGTTCGTAAAGCAGATCGGCATAGGCCAGCCCGAGCGGCCCGCCAACCCGGCTGCGCCGCCCAAACACCTGCTCGACCCTGACCCGAGCGGCCTCGGCCAGGGAGCGGCCACGCTCAAGCTCACCGTATTCCTTGCAGATCAGTGCCTCAATCAGGCTGGCCATCACGTGCAGATATTCACTCTCGCACTGGCGCAGGCTTTCCCGCGCCACGGCAATCGCCTTGGCCGCCTCACCAAATTCACCGAGCAAGGCGAACGCCGCTGCCTGCACGCAGGCCAGGCTGGCACGAAATACCGGCTGGTTCTTGGGTACCAGCGCCAGCCAGTGGCCGGCGACCTTGAGGCAGGCGTCTAGTTTGTCCTGATAAAGCAACACCAGCGCCTTGAGCACCTGAGCGGCGGCCAGTAGCTCGATCAGGCCGAAATGTATGCCCTTGCCGCGCCCTTGCGTCAGGCGCGTGCTGACCTCCTCGATCAAGGCCTCGGATTCGGCGAACTTCTGTTCGAAAGCCAACTGCCAGGCATAGAAGATCTGGAACACCGGCTGCTCGGTGATCACCAGCGGTGGGATGTCCTTGAGAATGGCGAGGATGCCGTAGACCCGATTGCCGGCGATCAGACGCGCACCCTGGCGCTCCAACAGCTCAGCGGCGAAACCGTAATCGCGAGCGCGCAGGGCGTACTTGATTGACTTGTCGGCCAGATCATGGCTTTCGCACCAGCGCGCAGCTGCGTGCAGCAGATGAGCCGGGTCACCGCGCTTGGCCAAGCGCCCCTGCAGGAACTCGGCGAACAGGTGGTGATAACGGAACCATTCGCCCTGCTCGTCCAGCGGGATCACGAACAGTTGCTCGCCCTGCAGCCGTCGCAACATGTCGCGACCGTCATGGCGACCAGTCAGCGCATTGCACAATTCAGCGTTGAACTCGTCGAGCACCGAGGTCTGGTCGAGAAAAAGCTGCACGGCTTCTGGCAGGCTGGCCACCACGTCCTCAGCCAGATAATCGGCGATATTGCGCTCGGCTCCTGACAGCCCGGCGAGAAAAGCCGCTCGGTCCCGCTGACGCGGTAAAGCCAGCGCCGCCAGGTGCAACGCGGTGATCCAGCCTTCCGTGCGCGCATACAGCTGATTGAGCTCACTTTCTTCAAGTGCGAGGCGTTTGATGTTGCGCAGATACGCCGCCGTTTCCGCGCGCGTCAAGCGCAGGTCCTCGGCCTTGAGCCAGAACGCCCAGGCGCCGAGCGATGGCGGCTCATCGAGAAAGCGCGGTTGATATCGAGTGCTGACCACCAGGCGCACCTGCTTGGGCAGGCGCTCAATCAGATAACGCGCACCCTGACCGAGAGATGGATGGCGTATACGGTGAAAGTCGTCGAGCATCAGATAGAGCGCTTGCGAGAGGCCTTTCAGGTCATCGAGAAGTGCATCTATCACCGCTTCCAGCGGCCAACTGATCTCGCCCTGCAGCAGTGCAGAGGCGCTACTGCCGAAGCCGGGACAGGCAGCGGCAACTGCCGCAACCAGATACTGCAGAAACCTCGCCGGTTCGCTGTCGCTTTCATCGCACGACAGCCAGGCAACCCGCGCGCCCTGCCCCTGCAAACGGCTACGCAATTGGCTGAGGACCGTGCTCTTGCCAAAACCGGCAGGTGCACTGAGCACGATCAGACGCTGCTCGCTGGCGTCCAGTAAGCGCTCGAGCAAGGCCGAACGCTCCAGCAACGGAGCGCCCTCGGCATGAGCGGGATACAGCTTGGTCCGCAACAGCGGGGCCGCGGCTTGGCAGGACGGATTCTGGCTGTTCATGATTCGAGTAGGCTCAGTTCGCGGGCACGGCGGATGGCTTGGGTACGATTTCGCACCTTGAGCTTTTCGTAGATGTTGTGCAGGTGCCATTTGACGGTACCCAGGGCGAGCGCCAACTGCTGGCCGATCTCTTCATTGGACATGCCCTTGGCGGCCAGGCAGACCACTTCACGCTCGCGCTCGGTCAGCCCCTCCTCCAGCACGTCCGGGGTGTGATGCGATTCCTGACCCGGCCAGGCGCTCAACAGACTGCGGATGAACGCCTGCAGCGCCGGTTGACGCTCGGCGGACTCCAACTGCTGCAGCAACTGGCGTATGGCCTCGCCTTCCTCGATGAACAGGCTGCGCGCCTCTTCTCGCTCGGCGCCGACCAGGCACTGCACCAGCAGGCTCTGCGCCCGCTCCCGGTAGCCCAGACGCTGGTAGCTCAGCGCAGCGAGCAGATCCAGACGCAGCTGGTGCAGCCCATGCCTACCCTCCTGCAACTGGCCGCGCAACTGGGTGATCTCATGCAGCGCTTCGCTGTAATTGCCACGCGCCTGCTGCAGGCGAACGCGGGTCAGACCGAGCACCCACGGCACCGGATTGAAACTGAACTGCGTGTAATGCCCCGCCAGCTTGCTCCAGTCCACCGACTTCAGGCGCTGCTCTGCGCGCTTGCTGCGGTCGGCCTGCGGCTCCTGCAGAATCAGCGCAATCTCCTCGCCCACCGCTTGTACGTAGAAGCGCCAGGAATGGTTGCGGGCCGCGAGGTTCTGCATCAGCACCAGGGTCGCGAGCGCTTCTTTCGGAGCGCCCTGCTGGCGCTGAACCCGCGCCAGGCACAGCATCGCCTGGGCATACAGGTCGATTGGGTTGATCACATCGACCGTGGCCAACGCCCAGCGCAGCCGATCCTGCAGACCGTCCAGACGGCCCTGATGATAGGCAATCAGCGACTCGCTGATGGCAGGTAGAACCAGGGCTCGGGACTTTTTACCGAACCAGGGCATCATCCGCGCGCGCAGTTGCTCGAACAGCAGTTGCGCCTGCTTTACCCGTCCTTGCTCCAGACACAGGAGAACCTCCACATTGGCCAACTGCATGTCCAGATATCGGCCTTCGAGGAAATGGTTGCGCTGTTGCGCCAGCGCCAGCAGCTTGCGCGCCTGCTCGGCCTGGCCAAGCATGACGCAGGCCAGGGCGCCGACGGTGAGGATCGCCACTTCGAGGAACGCGGTGTGCTGCCCCAGTTGCGCCTCGATACGCCGCGCCAGATTGATGCAGGTATCCAGGTCATCCTTCTGTAAGGCGATCACCGCCTTGATCGCCAAGGTGGCCAGCACCTTGTCACTCAACGGTCCGTTCGTGCGCGACTCCGCCCAACGCTCCAGCAGCTCATCGAGCATGCGGTTGGCCTCGTTCAGACCCAGCTCCGCCGCACGGGTCCAGACATCGGCAAGCACCAGCACCGGAAAGCGCGCAGCGATCTCGTCCGGTACGTGCTGGCGCCATTTGTAGATGAGGTTGAGCTGGCCGCGATTGATCAGCTCCAGCCCGCAGCCGTCGAGCAGCGCGGCGAGCATTTCGGGGTCTTCGGCCAGGCAAGCGTGCTCAATGGCCAGGTTCTGCATGTGGTGATTGGTGAACCACAGACTGGCATTGAAATGCAGTTGCTTGAAGCGCTCCGGGTCGCGGTCCTTGAGACGGCTGCGGAGAAACTCGGCGAACAGGTTATGGAAGCGATACCACTGGCGCTCGCGATCCATGGGCAGAAGAAACAGCTGCATGGCCTCCAGCTCCTCCAGCAGTTGCTGGCCGTCCTGACGCGCGGTCAGGGCATTGGCCAGCTCGCCACTGAGCTGCTGCGCCACTCCTAGCGCCAACAGCTGTTCCTGGCGCTCAACTGGCAACTGCTCGAATACCGAGCGCAGCAAGTAATCGCCTACCACGTTCTTGTCAGCGCCCAACTCGGCCATGCGTTCAGTCGGTTGCGGGTGGTTGCGCAGCCACAGGCTGGCCAGATGCACCCCCACCATCCAGCCCTCGGTATGACGGTAAAGCGCGCTGAACGCCTCGGGATCGAGCTGCAGGCCGCTGCGCTCCAGGTAACCGCGCGTCTCTTCAGGATTGAGCCTGAGCTCATCGCTGCCGAGCTCCAGTGACAGCCCCTTGGCCCGCAAAGTGGCAAGACTCAGGGCGGGCTGCGATCGACTGCCGATAGCCAGGGTAAAACTCGGTGGCGCCAGCTTGACCAGGCGATTGAGTGCGGCGAGCAGTTCGCCGTCCTGGATCAAATGCAGGTCGTCGAGCACCAGCAGCAGCGGTTCCAAACGCTGCGACAGATCCACCAGCAGGCTTTCCATGACGGCCTCGACCGGCACGCGCATGGTATTGCGCAGGTAGCCTAGAGCGTCGTCACCCAGGCCGGGTAGTGCACGACCCAGTGTTTCGATCAGTTGCTGGAAGAAACGTACCGGCTCATCATCAGCGGAGCCGAGCGATAGCCAAGCAACAGCGCTGCCGGCCTGGCGACGCTGCTCGACCAGCATCGCCAATGCGGTGGTCTTGCCAAAGCCGGCGGGAGCGCAAAACAGCACGAGGCGAGCATGAGGATTGGCCGACAGCGCGGCTTCCACCTGGGGTCTTGGCAAATAGTCCGCAGATGCCTGAGGCGGCGACAGTTTTGAACGCAGCAGGCTTCCAGCGGCCGGACCTATAACTACATCCATGGCCTGGATCCCTTCATTCGTTATTGTTCTGGTACGGCGGATCAACATCCTGGCACGACTCAATACTAATCAGCTAAGCGCACCTGAGTAAACCTGGCAGAAGCTCTAGGATGAATATTAGCGGCGGACTACAATCGCCCTTTCAACCCTTTCGACTGCCACGCATGCCCAGCTGCTCTCTGCACCTTCTTCCCTACCGCACAGACCCCAGCGACTACTTCCAGCGCATTCGCCGGGCCCCTGGTGCCGTGCTGCTGGATGCCGGACGACCGAGTGCCAAGCGTGGACGCTATGACCTTATGAGCGCCTGGCCATTGGCACAACTGGCGCCAACTACCGACGAATCGGCCAACGACTTCCTGCAGCGCCTGCGAGACGCATTGCAGAGCCTAGGGCCCGCCGACGCACCGATAGAACAAGGCGTGCCATTCGTCGGTGGTTTGATCGGCTACCTGGCTTATGACTTCGGCCGCCGCCTGGAAGCTCTACCCGAGCAGAGCGTCGATGATCTCGATCTCGCGGATGCTCGTTTTGGTCTCTACGCCTGGGCCCTGATCAGCGATCACCAGCTCGGTACCAGCGCCCTGCTGTTTCATCCGGCGCTACCGGAGGCAGAGCGCCAGCGCCTGCGAACGCTGTTCGAAACTCCGTGTAGCGAGGAAATCACGCCCTTCCAACTGACCCAACCGTTTCAGGCTGCCATCGACCAGCATCGCTATCGCCAGGCGATCGAACGCATCCAGGGCTATATCCTCGCTGGTGATTGCTATCAGGTGAACTTCGCCCAGCGCTTCCAGGCGCCCTGCACGGGCGATCCCTGGACGGCGTACCAGGCACTGCGCCAGGCCTGCCCCACGCCTTTCTCGGGGTTCCAGAGCCTGGGAGATGGCGATGCCATCCTCAGCCTGTCGCCCGAACGCTTTCTCAAGGTCAGCAATGGTCAGGTGGAAACCCGTCCGATCAAGGGCACTCGCCGCCGCGGCGATGACACCGACGATGACCATCTGCAGGCGCAGGAGCTGTTGGCGAGCAGCAAGGACCGCGCCGAGAACCTGATGATCGTCGATCTGCTGCGCAACGATCTCGGCCGCAGCTGCCGCATAGGCTCGGTGAAAGTACCGGAGCTGTTCGCCCTGGAGAGCTATCCCAACGTGCATCATCTGGTCAGTTGCGTCACCGCTGAGCTGGCGCCCGGCAAGGATGCGCTGGACCTGATCGCCTGCAGTTTCCCCGGTGGCTCCATCACCGGCGCGCCGAAGATCCGCGCCATGCAGATCATCGACGAGCTTGAGCCGACTCGACGCGGGCTCTACTGCGGTTCGCTACTGTATCTCGATGTACGCGGCGAAATGGACAGCTCCATCGCCATCCGCAGCCTGCTGGTCAAGGATGGCAAGGTCAGTTGCTGGGGTGGTGGCGGTATAGTCGCCGACTCCAACTGGCAGGCCGAATATCAGGAGTCCATCACCAAGGTGAAAGTGCTGCTGGAAACGCTGGAGTGCCTGCCGGCCGAGTCCGAATAAGCACCCCAAACGAAAAACGCCGCGATTTCGCGGCGTTTTTCATGCATCGGCGTTACAGGCTCAGCTTGCGATTCGAGGCCTTGAGGAACTCTTGCTTGAGCGCTTCGAAGGTGTGCACGGCCGGGAATTGCGGGAACTCGCGAATCACGTTTTCCGGCGCATGGAACAGGATGCCGGCATGAGCTTCGCTGAGCATGGTGGTGTCGTTATACGAGTCGCCAGCGGCGATAACGCGGTAGTACAGGCTCTTGAAAGCGATCACCGACTGACGCTTGGGATCCTTCTGGCGCAGTTGGTAGCTGACCACGCGATCACTCTCGTCGGTGATCAGGCGGTGGCACAGCAGGGTCGGGAAACCGAGCTGACGCATCAGCGGCTGGGAGAACTCGTAGAAGGTGTCGGAGAGAATCACCACCTGGAAACGCTCACGCAACCAGTCGACGAACTCCACCGCGCCATCCAGCGGCTTCAGGGTAGCGATCACGTCCTGGATGTCTTTCAGCTTGAGGCCATGCTCATCGAGAATGCGCAGGCGTTGCTGCATCAGCACGTCGTAATCAGGGATGTCGCGGGTGGTCGCCTTGAGCGACTCGATGCCGGTTTTTTCCGCAAAGGCGATCCAGATTTCCGGGACCAGTACGCCTTCCAGGTCGAGACACGCGATTTCCACAGGCCACTCCTCGGTTGAGCCAAAAAGGAGCCGGCACTCTAGCCGCTGGGCCTGCCCCACGCAATCGGGCCTTCATATAACAATAAGAAAGGACAATAACAGTCTTAGTTATTTAGCAGCATAAACAGGCTTTGTTACCATCGCGCCCTCACGCACACGACCTGGAGTCCTCAACATGGAACTCGACCTGGACGCGCTCAACGCCGAACTCGGCAACCAGCCTGAAAAGCTGGTTCAGTGGGCCATCGGACTGGGCAAACCCGCCATCTGCACCACCAACTTCCGCCCGTTCGAAGCGGTGATCCTGCACATGGTCAGCCAGGTCAAACCGGATATCCCGGTGGTCTGGATGGACAGCGGTTACAACACCGAAGCTACCTATCGTTTCGCCGATGAAGTGGCGCGCAAGCTCAACCTCAACCTGATCACCTACCTGCCCAAGCGCTCACGCGCGCACCGCGAAGCCATCGACGGCCCGGTGCCAGGCCTGGATGATCCGCGCCACGCCGCGTTCACCGAGGAAGTGAAGCTCGAGCCTTTCGCCCGTGCCCTGCGCGAGACCGCACCGAGCGTCTGGTTCACCGCCCTGCGCGCCACCGACACCGCCGTGCGGGCGCAGATGGAGCCGATCAGCATCAACCCGGACGGTCTGATCAAGGTCGCCCCACTGCTGCATTGGTCCTCCAAGGATCTGTATCAGTACCTGGTCGCCCACGACCTGCCGAACGAATTCGATTACTTCGACCCGACCAAGGGCGAAGACAATCGCGAGTGCGGCCTGCACCTGAGCCACTGAGCGCTGCCGTGCAAAACGAAAAATGGCGCCTCGCGGGCGCCATTTTTCATTTCCGTGCTGCTTCAGTGCATCGGTAACTCGACACCTGCAAACAGCTCTTCGAGCTCGGACTTGTTGTGGCACTGCACCGCCTTGGCCAGCATCTCGCGGGTCAGGTGGGGGGCGAAACGCTCGATGAAGTCGCACATGAAGCCGCGCAGGAAGGTGCCACGACGAAAACCGATCTTGGTCACGCTGGGCTCAAACAGGTCATCGGCGTCGAGTACCACCAGATCCGGATCGAGCTTGGCGTCGACCGCCATCTTGGCCACGATGCCGACGCCCAGGTTCAGGCGCACGTAGGTTTTGATCACGTCAGCGTCGGCTGCGGTGAACACTACCTTGGGCGTCAGGCCGCGATGGCTGAAGGCTTCGTCCAGCTTCGAACGCCCGGTAAAACCGAATACGTAAGTGACGATGGGGTGTTCGGCCAGGGCTTCGAGAGTCAGCTTCGGCAGCTTGGTCAAGGGATGCCCCTGCGGCACCACCACACAGCGGTTCCAGCGGTAGCAGGGCATCATGATCAGGTCGTTGAACAGCTCCAGACCTTCGGTGGCGATGGCGAAATCGACACTGCCATCGGCAGCCATCTCGGCGATCTGCGTCGGCGTGCCCTGGTGCATGTGCAAAGCAACATCCGGGTACTGCTTGATGAAGGCGCTGATCACTGGAGGCAAGGCATAGCGTGCCTGGGTGTGAGTCGTGGCGATGGACAGTGTGCCCTTCTTCTCGTTGGAGAACTCCTGGGCGATCTGCTTGATGCTTTCGACCTTGCGCAGAATTTCGCCGGCCGTGGTGATGATGCGCTCCCCGGCGGGGGTCACGCGGGTCAGGTGCTTACCGCTGCGGGCGAAGACTTCAACGCCCAGCTCATCCTCGAGCAAGCGAATCTGCTTGCTGATCCCTGGTTGCGAGGTATACAGGCTCTGAGCGGTAGCCGATACGTTGAGGTCGTGGTGCGCGACTTCCCAGATGTAGCGCAATTGCTGAAGCTTCATAGATTTCCCTCAGAGCAGTAAGGCAGGCCAACAACTGCCAATGCCGTATATAACCATATTATTGGTTTAATCAAACATCCTAGAACGTTTTATTAGCCCCCTTTTACAAATCCCCGTGTCCACGGTGTTGCAGCATGGGCACCAGATACACCGGCGCCTCCGACAACTGCACGATGCGTGCTGCGGTGCGGCCCAGCGGCACTGCCAGGTCCGCACCGTGGCTATGACTGCCTACGACCAGCAGATCCACCCCAAGTTTCTGCGCCTCCTCAAGAATCACCACAGGCGGGTCCCCCTGCAGCACCCGCACGGCACGAATCAACTGGAGATCCTGCTGACCATCACCCAGTTCATCGCGAAAGCCCTCCAGCACACGCTGCTCGATACTGGCCATGACCGTGCTCAGCCCATTGCGTCGGAGCTCCCCGAGGGTTTCCTCATCCAGATAGGTCTGCAACACGGACTCGGCGAACAAGCCCATGGGTTCAACGGCGTGCACCACATACAGATCGGCCTTGAAACTGCGGCTCATGGCGAGGGCGTGCTGCAGCACGTAGGAGGCATAAAGCCCCAGATCGGTGGCATAGAGTATCGAGCGGATCACACGGCCTCCTCGACTGCTGGCGCAGGCCCTTGATTGAGCTTAGCAGCGCATCAGACAAAGCAAGATCGGAAGCGTTATTTAGGACGAATGGCTATATGCAGGCGTCTGGCCGCCCGCACATACCGAGACTCAGGGCAGTAACTCGTTGCTGACGCCATGGGGTACATGACCGGTCGCCACCACCTGGCGAGCCTTTTCGCAGTGCCCGGTCTGGTCATCGAAGAACACATCGGCAGCGAAGGCTTCGAGCACCGCCGACTTGTCCAGCCCGCCGAGGAAGAAGGATTCATCCAGACGGATATTCCATTCGCGCAGGGTGCGGATCACACGCTCATGTGCAGGGGCCGAACGCGCAGTCACCAACGCCGTACGAATCGGGCATTCGGCTTCTGGAAACTCCTGCTGCAGCGCATGCAACGCAGCGAGAAATGGCTTGAAAGGCCCGCCTGGCAGGGCCTGCCGAGCAGCTTCACGTTCATGATCCTGGAACGCATTGAGGCCGCCACTCTGGTAGACACGCTCGGAATCGTCGGAAAACAGCACGGCATCGCCATCGAAGGCAATGCGCAGCTCATTGCTGTTCGCTCGACGCGCGCCACCGGAAAGCAGCGTCGCCGCACCAAAACCGGCTTTCAGTGCATTGCGCACATCGTCGGCGTGGGTAGACAGAAACAGATGGCAGCCAAAGGCCGCCAGATAGGGATCAGGGCTACGACCGCCGACGAAGGCGGCGCGGGATATGCCGAGCCCGTAGTGCTGGATCGAGTTGAACGCGCGCAACCCGGTATCGGCGCTGTTGCGCGACACCAGGATGACTTCCACGCGCTGCTCGCTGAGCCGCGTGTTCAGTCCGAGCAGCTTCTCCACCAGCGGGAAGGCGTCGCCCGGCATCAACACTTCGTCTTCGTGTTCGATCTGATAGCGGCGATAGGCCTCGACCCCTTCGCTTTCATAGATCTGGTGGCTCTCGCTCAGATCGAACAGCGCCCGCGAGGAAATCGCCAGCACCAGTTTGTCCCCCAGCCCCTTACCCATGATTAGGCCTCCCGGCGAGCTTGAATGAAGCGCAGTGCCTGATACAGGGCGCGCACCTTGGGCATATCCAAACCCACTGCGTCCGCAGCCGCCAGCGGCGCCTCGTAGATGGCATGCAGTTCCGCCGGGCGGCCCTGGGCGAAATCGTGGTACATGCTCGGCAGGTAATCAGGCATGCGCTGCGTGGCGGCCAGCAATTTGTCCGCATAGCTGTCCGGCATGGCGTAGCCCAGCGCCTGGGCGGCCTGCACCACCTCCTGCATCATGTCGGCGATCAGCGCGCGGCTGTCGGGATTACCCATCAGGCGCCGTGTATCAGCATCGAGCAGCACCGACAGGCCGTTATAAGGGATGTTCCACACCAGCTTCTGCCAGCGCGTCTGCGCCAGATCGCGCATAGCCGCCGAATCCAGGCCGGTACTGCGCAGCAGGCTCGCCCCCTCCTCGACCAGCGCCAGACGCGCCTCGTCGTCGACCAAGGGCCCGGAGTGATAGGCCAGGTTGATCGCCCCCAACGCCTGATGTTCGATCACACCCGGCGCACTGCGATGAACACATATGTAGCAGAGCCCGCCCAGCAGATGCAGGTCGTCGCTCAGCAACGGGCGCAGTTCATCCTCCACCGCCAGGCCATTTTGCAGCAGCACCACCTTGGCGCCTGGCGCTGCAGCCTTGGCAATCAGCGGCGCCAGCTCGGCATTGGCCGTGGTCTTGGCACCGACCAGCAACCAGCCGCACGCTGGCATCTCGTCGACATGCTGGTAGGCCTGCGCCGGCGCCAGGTTCAGCGCACCATGTACCGCGCTGTTCAGTTGCAGGCCTCGCTCGACTACCGCGCTGTACTCGCTGCGCAGCAGAAAGTGCACGTCATGGCCAGCGCGAGCCAGCAGCATTCCGTAGAAACCACCAATGGCACCGGTGCCGATGATGCCGATACGCGGCGCGGGGGATTGGGACATCAGGGAAGCTCCTCAGCCGGGCGAAGCAAAGCCTCGACCATGGCAGTTAGCAAATCGGAATGGGTAAGGCGTGCGTGCAATGCGCCAAAGAACTGACCGTCCTTGACCAGAAACAGCGCCGGCAAGTGGAATACCTCGTAGCGCGTCACCAATCCGGCGTTATGCCCGGCATCGACCCAGCACAGGCGTTCGATGGGCAGCGGCATGCCAGGCAAGGCCTGACGTGCCCAACGGCAGCTGGCACAGCCCGTGCTTGTGAACACTAACAGCGAAGTACCGGGAAGATCGAGCAGACGGCGGTCGGCGTCCAGATCGGTCAATTCCAGTTGCGTCGCTATACTGAACTCATTGATATCAGTTTGCCTGCATTCAAGGTCGGTGTTCATGCGTAAGTTTCTGCGTCATCCAAGCGACATGCCTGTGGAACTGGTGCTGCGCAAACAGGCCTGCATTCCGCGACAGCGGCTGAACAATATCAGTCTGGGCGGGGTCGCATGCAACTCGTCGCGGGGCTTTCGCCGGGGCACCTCGATCGAACTGCGCATCCCCCTACTAGGCGACCAGGCGCGCTATCCCGGCGTGGTTGCCTGGTGCCGACGCCTGCAAGACGACTACCTGATAGGCATCGCCTTTATCGACGAAGACACGCTGTTCCGCGCGCGCATGGTCGAGCAGGTTTGCCAGATCCAGCATTACCGACAACAGCTGGAACAGGCATCAGGCCACCCCATGGCCATCGAGCAATGTGCTCAGGACTGGATCGCCAAGCATGCCGCCGAGTTTCCCTATCTCGCCTGAATACGGCTCACCCCCCATCAACAGGGGCAAAAGGCTGCCTCATACTGCCAATCTATCAGGCCTATTGAACTTAACGCCCATTGTCGCGCGGCCCCTTACGCGCTAAGGTTCGGCTCCCCCTGCGCCAACTAGCTGTGCACCGCCATAGGGGATCGCTGGCGGCCGGCACCCGTGACCTGACGACCTGACCCGATGAATAGCACGATGGCTGATTTACCGATCGACGACCTCAATGTCGCTTCCAACGAAACCCTGATCACCCCCGATCAGCTCAAACGCGAAATCCCCCTGACAGATGCCGCACTGAAGACCGTCGCCCATGGCCGCCAGGTAGTACGCGACATCCTCGACGGCAAGGATCATCGCCTGTTCGTGGTCGTTGGCCCCTGCTCCATCCACGACATCAAGGCCGCTCACGAGTATGCCGAGCGCCTCAAGGTGCTGGCTGCCGAGCTGTCCGATAGCCTGTTTTTGGTCATGCGCGTGTACTTCGAGAAGCCGCGCACCACGGTCGGCTGGAAAGGCCTGATCAACGATCCGTACCTGGACGACTCGTTCAAGATCCAGGACGGCCTGCATATCGGTCGTCAATTGCTGCGCGACCTGGCGGAAATGGGCCTGCCCACCGCCACCGAGGCGCTCGACCCGATTTCCCCGCAGTACCTGCAGGACCTGATCAGCTGGTCGGCCATCGGCGCACGCACCACCGAATCCCAGACCCACCGGGAAATGGCCTCGGGCCTGTCCTCCGCCGTCGGCTTCAAGAACGGCACCGACGGCGGCCTGACAGTGGCCATCAACGCCCTGCAGTCGGTTTCCAGCCCGCACCGTTTCCTCGGCATCAACCAGGAAGGCGGCGTATCCATCGTCACCACCAAGGGCAACGCCTACGGCCACGTGGTACTGCGCGGCGGCAATGGCAAGCCCAACTACGATTCGGTCAGCGTCGCCATTTGTGAGCAGGAACTGACAAAAGCCGGCATTCGCCCGAACATCATGGTCGACTGCAGCCACGCCAACTCCAACAAGGACCCGGCCCTGCAGCCGTTGGTGCTGGAGAACGTGGCCAACCAGATTCTCGAGGGCAACAACTCCATCGTCGGTCTGATGGTCGAGAGCCACCTGGGTTGGGGCAGCCAGTCGATTCCGAAAAATCTGTGCGACCTCAAGTACGGCGTCTCCATCACCGATGCCTGCATCGACTGGGACACCACCGAGAAGAGCCTGCGCAACATGCACGCCAAGCTCAAGGACGTACTGCCCAAGCGCCCTCGCGGCTAAGGGCGCAGCAGCAATGAAAACGCCGGGCAATGCCCGGCGTTTTCATTGCTGTATTGACCACGTAGGGTGGGCTTCAGCCCACCACCCCGAACCGCCCCCTACTGGTGACGCGAACGTCGCTCCATGTAGCGCTCGACATACGAACAGGACGGAATCACCGTGTAGCCCTTGCCTTCGGCGTACTGCAGAGCATGCTCGGTCAGCGCGGCGGCAATGCCACGGCCACGCAAAGTATTGGGTACGAAGGTGCGATAGATATCCAGCGTCTGCTTGCCCAAATCCATATAGGCCAGATAGGCACGATCACCATCGACAGTCGTCACGAACTGGTGACTCGTCTGGTCATGGTGGATGGACAACCCCTCGCTCATCTTCACTCCTCTAGCCGCAAACCGTTAGCGGCGCATCTGTTTTTACTTCATACCGATGCTTTGGCAAAAGCGCAAATTCACATCCCGCTTCCGCCTACGCAATCGACCAAGCTTATCAGTCGCAGAACCGCCCAGCCACGAGCAATCAGAAGCTCAACAAGGCGATGCAGAGCAAGGCCGCAATAACCGGAATCAGCACCGTGATGACGAAGATGTCCTTGTATGCCTGCTTGTGAGTCAGCCCCATGATCATCAGCATCGCGATCACCGCGCCGCAGTGCGGCAGCGAGTCCAGCCCGCCGGCGGTGATAGTGGCGATACGGTGCAGCACCTCGGGCTCTACCCCCATCTCCAGATAACGCGGCGCCAACGTCTGCATGAATATCTGCAGACCGCCGGATGAGGAGCCGACGATGCCCGACACCATGCTTACAGAAGCGAATACCGACAGCAGCGGCGGCAGATTCACCTCCAGTATCCACTGGGCGAACTGGGCAAAACCTGCTGTCTGAGTAACGACGCCGCCAAAGCCGATCACCGCCGCGGTGTTCAGCAGCGGCATGATCGCATCGTCCGCCCCCTGCCCCAGCAAGCCGAAGGTATTACGGCGCAACGCCGAAAACATCAGCACAGCCACACCGGTAGCGATCACCAAGGCCAGGCTGGGCCAGAGAATCGGCTGCGACTGACTGAAGGCCAACAACCCACCCAGCGCGCCCTCGCCTGGCACAACTGCACCAGACAGCGAGAGCAGGCGCGGAAGGAGAATGATCCCCAGCACCACGATGATCGGCACCAACGCCATGCCCCAGTGCGGCCCGCTACCCGGTGTACCAGCAAGCTGCTGCATGCGCTCGTCCTGCGCGTTAGGCTCGAAACCCTCGCCTCGCTCGCGCGCCAGGCGCCATTCGCGCTGCAGATAGGCCATACCCAGACCGATCATCACCAACGATGCGAATAGACCAATCCAGGTGCCGGCAAACAGATCGGTGCCCAGAGCGCTGGCTGCGATCACGTTGTGAATCGAAGGCGAGCCAGGCAAGGCCGTCATGGTGAAGGTTCCCGCACCCAGCGCAGTGGCGGCGCAGAACAGCCGCTTGGGCAGATTGGCCTCGCGCATCAGCGTGATACCCAACGGATACATGGTGAAGATCACCACGAACACCACCACCCCGCCATAGGTGAGAACCGCGCACACCAGCATCGCCACCCAGAGCGTGCGCTGGGTTCCCAGGCCGCGGGTAATGGCCTGAGCGATACTGCTGGCCGCCTGGCTGGCCGCCATGACCTTGCCGAAGATCGCACCACAGAGAAACAGCACGAAGAACTTGCCAGCAAAGGTAAATGCCCCCAAGGGGCCGAATGGAAAATGCTCGAGCAGTGCGCCTGATACGGCGACGCCATTGGTGAGCGCCACCAGAATCGAACACAGCAATGCTGCGATGAATATGTTCACCCCGCGCAGCGCCATGAAGATAAGTAGCGCCAAGCCCAGCAAAAGCCCCAAATTCCCAAGCATTTGCATCCCCTCTTTATTGTTTTAGTTTCAAAGCCGGGACAGTTATAACAGTTCGTACAACCGCTGCACCGTATCGAATGCGTAACTGACTATTTTTTAGCCAGCCCACGTAGACTCTATCCTTCGGCACCCTGTCCCAAGAAAAAAAACTGCAACTCTTGCCCTGGCTCCGTTTACTTACTAAAAGTAATAGGTAGTATGTACGCCGGCTAATTTCCCGCAGTTGGGGAATTGCTCTTTATGGAAAACTCCACCTCAAGGGGAACACGATGAACAACGTTCTGAAATTCTCTGCTCTGGCTCTGGCCGCAGTTCTGGCTACCGGTTGCAGCAGCATGTCCAAAGAAACCGAAGCTCGTCTGACTGCTACCGAAGACGCAGCTGCTCGCGCTCAAGCCCGTGCTGACGAAGCCTACCGCAAGGCCGATGAAGCTATGGCCGCTGCTCAGAAAGCTCAGCAGACTGCTGACGAAGCTAACGAGCGCGCTCTGCGCATGCTGGAAAAAGCCAGCCGCAAGTAATTGCGACTCGTTTTTTCGAAAGCCGCCCCAGGCAACTGGTGCGGCTTTTTTATTGCCTGCTAGTGACCTGGACCTCTGCGAACATCTCGATTGCCGGGCAATAAAAAACCCGCGTACACGAATGCAGGCGGGCTTTTTGCAGACTTGCTGAATCAGAACGGGGTATCGCTGCTTGCCACCACGTTATCGGTCTGCGCCGCGATGGGTACCGGTATACCGTCCTCGGCGGCAACCACCTCACGGACCATCTCCCAGTCGAGGCGCAGGCCGCTGAGTTCGTCGCGCTTGAGCAGCGCATTGATCACAGCCGTATGCTTGTCGACAACGGAGGGGTCACCCTCGTCATCCAGTGGCGCATGCGCTTCCAGATAGATCTTGCCGCTACTGACACCAAACTTGTAAGGCTCGTTGATGATGCGTACCGGAGTGCCGACCGGCACCATACCCGCCAATTCCAGCACGTTGTGATTGAGCATGCGGAAGCAGCCGTGGCTGACGCGCATGCCGATCCCGAACTTCTTGTTCGAGCCGTGGATCAGGTAGCCCGGGAACGAAAGCGTCATCTTGTAAGGGCCCAGCGGGTTATCCGGACCAGGCGGCACAACGGTGGGCAGGATATCGCCTTCGGCCGCATGCTCATCACGAATCGACTGCGGCGGATACCAGGCCGGGTTGGGCGTCTTCACGGTGACGCGGCCAGTGCCCAGCGGCGAACCCCAGCCCTCACGACCGATACCCAGCGGGAAGGTGTGCACCACATTCTGACCTTTCGGGAAGTAATACAGACGATACTCGGCCAGGTTGATCACGATGCCCTCGCGCGGTCCTGGAGGCAGCACGTAGCGAGTCGGCAGAATGACCTCGGTGCCCTCGCCCGGCAGCCAGGGATCGACCCCCGGGTTGGCGGCGACCATTTCCAGATAGCCGAGATCGTTTGCCGTTCCCAGATCGGCGAAGGTGTCCTCGTACTTGGCCTTGATCACCTGAACCTGGCCTACCACATCCTCGCCTGGCGGCGGCAGTGGAAGTTCGAGTGCCTGTACCGCGGCGCTGGAGCACAGTGCGAACAGAGTCAGGCAGCGGTTGACCGCAGAGAGGCGCGACAACATCCGGGAGTCCCTTGAAGAGTTGAATGATATTGCGGCGATTGTACACCGCCATTGCACAGCCGGGCAGACGTCAGCCATCCGCCCAATTCGAGCACAAGCCCTGGCGCTGCGCCTCGAATACCGCCAGGCAAGCTGGACACAGGCGACGGTCACGCAGCCAGACCTTTTCCAACGTTCGCCAACGCGGTTGCGCCGGCAGCAAGCCACCGCAAAGCGTGCGATCAGCATGCCCGCCCAGTCGCAGCTGGCGAGCCACCAGGTGCACACGCACCTCACGACAGGCGAACAGATCCAACTGCTCATCCGGCTCGATCAGTTGGTAGGCATAAAGGGACCAGGCGGGACGCGGCATCTGGGGCTCCGTGACAGGTCGGCCACATTAGCCGAAAGGCTTGAGACGGAAAAGCCTATGCCTACTCTGTTTTCTGCCGAAAACAGGCACTTACAGCAGCGGTTTGAGCGTCGGCCAGACGTTGTCCAGCAACACCGCCTGTGCGGATTCGGTCGGGTGAAGGCCATCGGCCTGCATCATCCCCGGCACACCACCGACTCCCTCGAGAAAGAACGGCACCAGTGCTACCTTCTTCTGCTCCGCCAAATCCGCGAAAACCTGGGCGAAAGACGTGGTGTAGCGCACACCGTAGTTAGGCGGTAAACGCATCCCCAAAATGAGCACCTTGGCCCCCGCCTCCTGTGACTTCTCAACCATGGACGCAAGATTCTGTTGCAATTGCGCTGGGGGCTGGCCACGCAGGCCATCGTTGCCGCCCAGCTCGATGATGACCAGTTCCGGCTTGTGCTCCGCAAGTAGCGCAGAGAGCCGTGCGGCGCCACCTGCGCTGGTGTCGCCGCTGATCGAAGCATTGACCACCGAGTGCTCGAAACCCTCTTCCTCAAGGCGTTTTTCCAGCAACGCGACCCACCCCTGGCGGCTATCCAGGCCAAAAGCGGCGCTGATACTATCGCCGACCACAAGCAGGGTGCCTGCAACCGCTCCCTGAGCCCAGAACATCAGGGCCAAGGCACCACTCAACCACCATGCACGCATTTGGAATCTCCATGACTTCGAGCATTCTCGCTGCGCGGAACCTTAGCAAAGTGGTCAGCAGCGCGGAAGGCGATCTGACCATCCTTCATGATCTCGATCTCGAACTGAGCAAAGGTGACAGCCTGGCCATCGTTGGTGCATCAGGCTCTGGCAAATCCACCCTGCTCGGGCTGCTCGCCGGCCTGGATCTGCCCAGCGGCGGCGCCGTCTTGCTGGCTGGCAAGAACCTCAGCGAGCTCGATGAAGATCAGCGCGCGCGCCTGCGCGCCGAGCATGTCGGATTCGTCTTTCAGTCATTCCAGTTGCTCGACAGCCTCAACGCGCTGGAGAACGTGATGCTGCCGCTGGAGCTGGAAGGTCATGCCGATGCCCGCCAGCGTGCCCGGGCGCTGCTCGAACGCGTCGGCCTGGGGCAACGCCTGACCCACTACCCTCGCCAACTCTCCGGTGGTGAGCAACAGCGCGTGGCCATCGCCCGCGCCTTCGCCGCCGAGCCGGACGTACTGTTCGCCGACGAACCCACCGGCAACCTCGACAGCCACACCGGTGAGCGCATCAGCGACCTGCTCTTTCAGCTCAATCAGGAACGCGGCACCACCCTGGTGCTGGTCACCCATGACGAGCGCCTGGCGCACCGCTGCCAGCGCCTGATCCGCCTGGAAGCCGGACACCTGATCGACCGCGTGGAGCCCTGATGAAACACGTGCCCTTCACTCGCCTGTTTTCGCTCGCGGCCCGTCAACTGCTGCGCGATGCCCGCGCCGGTGAGTTGCGGGTGCTGTTCTTCGCCTTGTTGGTCGCGGTTGCGGCCAGCAGCGCCATCGGCTATTTCGGCGCCCGCCTGAACGACGCCATGCTGCTGCGCGCCAGCGAGTTTCTCGCCGCTGACCTGCGCCTGAGCGGCAGCTCACCAGCCAGCCAGGAACAGATAGATGCAGGGCTCAAGCTCGGCCTCGATCACGCCCAAGCGGTGGAGTTTTCCAGCGTGGTCGCCGCGCACGACGGCATTCAGCTGGCCAGCGTCAAGGCAGCCAATAGTCAATACCCACTGCGCGGCGAGCTGAGAAGCGCAGCCGAGCCCTACGCGCCGGAGGAAGTTGGCTCCGGCCCTAGACCGGGAGAGGTCTGGGCCGAAGCGCGCCTGATGGTCGCGCTGAACCTGAAGATTGGCGACGAACTGGAAATAGGCGCCAAGCCTCTGCGCTTGAGCCGCGTGCTGACCTATGACCCGGACACCGCTGGCGATTTCTACAGCCTGACGCCACGCGTGCTGATGCATTTGGGCGACCTAGCCGCGACCGAAGTGGTACAGCCTGGCAGCCGTGTGCGCTTCCGCGAACTCTGGCGCGGCGATACCAATGCCCTGGCCGCCTATCGCCAGGCAGTCGAAGCCGGCCTGGAACCCAATCAACGCCTGGACGACGCTCGCGATGGCAGTCGCCAGGTCGGCGGCGCCCTCGGCCGCGCCGAGCGCTACCTGAACCTGGCCAGCCTGGCGGCAGTGCTGCTTGCCGGCGTCGCCGTGGCATTGTCGGCCGCACGCTTCGCTGCAAGGCGTTTCGATGCCAGCGCGCTGCTGCGCTGCCTCGGGCTGTCACGGCGTGAAGCGCTGGCATTGTTCGGCCTGCAACTGGCGCTGCTCGGGCTGATCGCCTGCGCACTCGGCGCGCTGCTCGGCTGGGCTGGGCAGCACGTCCTCTTCTATTTGCTGCGCGGGCTGATCCCTGATGATCTGCCACCTGCCGATCTGTGGCCCGCCCTGGCCGGCATGGCCACCGGCCTGGTGGCGCTGGCCGGCTTCGGCCTGCCGCCGCTGGCGGCGCTCGGCCGTGTGCCGCCGCTACGCGTCTTGCGCCGCGATATGCTGCCGGTGCCGGCCAGCTCCTGGCTGGTCTACGGCGCGGCGCTGATCGCGCTGGGTTTGATCATGTGGCGCCTGAGCCTGGATCTGCGCCTGACGCTGGCCCTGCTTGGGGGCGGACTACTCGCCGCATTGCTGCTCGGGGGGCTGCTTCTGCTCTGCCTGCAGAGCCTGCGCCGGTTGTTGCAGCACGCCGCCCTGCCCTGGCGTCTTGGCCTGGGCCAGTTGCTGCGCCATCCGCTGGCTGCTGCCGGGCAATCGCTGGCGTTCGGTCTGATCCTGCTGGCCATGGCGCTGATCGCCCTGCTGCGCGGCGAGTTGCTCGATACCTGGCAGGACCAGTTGCCGGAGGACGCACCCAATCATTTCGCCCTTAATGTGCTGCCTGCCGAGCGCGATGCATTCGCCGCACGCCTGGCCGAGCTATCGCCGCATCCAACCCCGCTGTATCCCGTGGTACCGGGCCGATTGATCATGATCAACGGTGAGCCGGTACGCCAACTGGTGACCAAGGAAAGTCGCGGCGAGCGCGCCATCCAGCGCGACCTGAGCCTGACCTGGGCCGAGGACCTGCCGTCCGACAACCTGATCACCGCTGGCAATTGGTGGGGCGCTGCGCACGCCAGCGAACTGCCTGGCGTTTCCGTCGAATCCGAACTGGCCGAAAGCCTGCAACTGAAGCTCGGCGACCAGCTGCGTTTCAATGTCGGCGGCATCGAACGCGACGCGCAGGTCACCAGCCTGCGTCAGGTGGATTGGGACAGCTTCCAGCCCAACTTCTACATGATCTTCGAGCCGCAGACCCTGCAGGACCTGCCTGCCACCTACCTGACCAGCTTCTACCTGCCGCCCGGCCAGGACGCAGAACTGGTAGCCCTCAGCCGCGCCTTCCCCAGCGTGACGCTGCTGCAGGTCGACGCCCTACTGGCGCAACTGCGCAGCATCCTCGCTCAGGTCACCCTGGCCATCGAGTATGTGCTGCTGTTCGTGCTCGCCGCCGGCATCACCGTGCTGCTGGCAGGGCTGCAGGCGACACTGGACGAGCGCATTCGTCAGGGTGCGCTGCTGCGAGCCTTGGGCGCCGAACGCAAGCTGCTGGTCAGCGCTCGCCGCGCCGAGTTCGGCCTGCTCGGCGCTGCCGCCGGCCTGCTGGCAGCCCTGGGCTGTGAGCTGGTGAGCTTTCTGCTCTATCGCTACGCATTCGACATGAGCTGGCAACCTCACCCATGGTTGCTTCTGCTGCCGCTGATAGGCGCGCTGCTGATCGGTCTGGCCGGCGTGCTCGGCACCCGCCGCGCACTGAATGCCAGCCCGTTGAGCGTATTGCGCGAGGGCTGAGTTTAGAGAAAGGGGTTTGCTAGACTGGCGCCCCTTCCATCTTTCAGAGACACCATGAGCCGCTATCGCCCTCCACGTCCCGCCGGTACGCCACTGATCACGCCCGAAGGCGAAGCACGCCTGCGCGCCGAGCTTCACGAGTTGTGGCACGTACGCAGGCCACAGGTGACGCAATCGGTCAGCGAAGCGGCGGCCCAGGGCGATCGCTCGGAGAACGCCGAATACACCTACGGCAAGAAGATGCTGCGCGAGATCGACAGCCGCGTGCGCTTCCTCACCAAGCGCCTGGAAAAGCTCAAGGTCGTCAGCGACAAACCGTCCGATCCGAACAAGGTGTACTTCGGCGCCTGGGTCACCATCGAAGACGAAGACGGTGAACAGTCGCGCTACCGCATCGTCGGCCCCGACGAGCTGGACCTGAAACAGAGCCTGATCAGCATCGACTCGCCACTGGCCCGCGCCCTGGTCGGCAAGGAGCTGGACGCCGAAGTGCGGGTGCACAGCCCCAGTGGTGAGAAGACCTGCTATATCGTCGAGATCGAATATCCATAGGCTGGCGAATCTGTAGGAACGAGCGCTGCTCGCCAATACTGACGCTTAAAAAGCTTCGCGAGCAGCGCTCGCTCCTACGCATATGGCGGGTTGCCCCATAAATAGGGATAGCCTGACTACCGCCGAGTAATCAGCCCCTGGCGCGCCACCCGAACCAGCTCGCCGATGGTTTGCGCAAGCTCATCGGCGCTGGGGGCCTGGATCACCGCCAAGTCGAAACTGTCCCGCGCGAAGCGACTCAGCGACTCGCCGTTCTGCACGAACTGAATGCGAAAGGCGCGTGACCCGGCCCAGCGCTTGGGCCAGCCTTCGAGATAGCGCAGTAAGGTAGGTTGATGGCTACCACCAAGCAGCACGCGCGGATTACGCAGCAGCAGGCCCGAGGTGATGGGCGCCAGACGAATAAGGGGTTGGGGACAGATCATGGTCGAGTCTCCGCCTCGAGAATCCCGCTGGGCAGCGGTGAGAGGCGACACCGAACCAGCGCTTTAGCGGAATTTCAGGCGCTGATTACAACACCCTGTGGCGCCCCGCAAGTAGCTGTTTAAATCGGCGCAGAGCGCATCCTAGAGAAGCCCACGGCAAACTGTCAAGGCGCGCCCAACTTCAACCCCAACCTTCGATTGGGCGACGGTCAATCCGCGCATTTCCTTCCGTTCAAAAGCCCCCGTTCCTAGCCATCGGCACCCAGCATGAGCAGATCAATTGCGGCCCTTAGCGCAAGTTGACGTTTCGCCACGTAACAGAAAACACGCAGCGATATCGACGCCAATTCTCCCCAAAATCCTGAAAAGTGCCTGAATAGAGCGCTCGCCCGAAAATCATTAGCGATGGCATGTTTCCTGCCATCGTACTTGCGCCGTACGTGCCACGGGATGGGCGCGATCGTGTTGCAGGAAGCAGCTGACTGCCCCAACAAAAATCATCGAGAGCACCCATGAAGAACAATAAAACTCTGCTCGCCCTCTGCCTCGGTACCGGTCTGCTCGCCAGCGGCCAGACCCAGGCTTTCTGGTTCGGTTCATCCGGCTACACCCAGACCAAATATCCCATCGTCCTCGGCCACGGTATGCTCGGCTTCGACAGCATCCTTGGCATCGACTACTGGTATGGCATCCCGGCCGCCCTGCGCCGTGACGGTGCCAGCGTCTACGTCACCGAAGTCAGCCAGCTGGACACCTCCGAAGCACGTGGCGAGCAATTGCTGCAGCAGGTCGAGGACATCGTTGCCATCAGCGGCAAAGGTAAGGTCAACCTGATCGGCCACAGCCATGGTGGCCCCACCACACGCTATGTAGCCGCCGTACGCCCGGATCTGGTGGCTTCGGTCACCAGCGTCGGCGCGCCACACAAGGGCTCTGCCGCTGCCGATTTCCTTAAGGGCATCAGCGATGGCCCGACCGGCCCGGTCGCCACCCCGTTGCTGGCGGGCATCGTCAACGGCCTGGGGGCGCTGATCAACTTCCTTTCCGGCAGTTCCAGCACCACCCCGCAGAATGCCCTGGGCTCGCTGGAGTCGCTCAACAGCGAAGGCGCCGCACGTTTCAACGCCAAATTCCCGCAAGGTATTCCCACCAGCGCCTGCGGCGAAGGCGCCTATAGCGTCAATGGCGTGCGTTACTACTCCTGGAGCGGAACCAGCCCTCTGACCAATCTGCTCGACCCGAGCGACCTGCTGATGGGAGCGTCCTCGCTGACCTTCGGCAACGAGGACAACGACGGCCTTGTCGGTCGCTGCAGCTCACGCATGGGCCAGGTGATTCGCGACAACTACCGGATGAACCATCTCGACGAGGTCAACCAGACCCTGGGCCTGACCAGCCTGTTCGAGACCGATCCGGTAACTGTCTACCGCCAGCATGCCAACCGCCTGAAGAACGCCGGGCTTTAAACTGCTGCTCCTCGTAGGGTGCGCCGCGCGCATCTGATTTGGCATTTCGGTGCGCATGGCGCCCCTACGAGGCATTGCTCTAAGCTCCGGTTCGGAGCAGGAGCCATCCTGATCCGACGCCCGATTGGAACCTGCCGTGAAGAAAGCCCTGCTCGTCCTCCCTCTACTGATCACCACCGTCCTCGCGTTGATGCTTTACCTGCAACCCGGACACCAACCGACTCCATTCACGCCTCCCGCCGCCACGACCGTGCAACCCGTACCGGAACCGGCTGCAGAGGCCGTAACGCCAACCAGCCACGACACGCAGAAGAGAACCGCCAAACTGGCCCTGCCCAGCTCCTTCGTTGGCACCGAAGTCGACGGCAGCTTCCGCGTGGATGCCAGCGGCAACCTGATCATCAGCGAAGACATCCGGCGGATCTTCGATTACTTCCTCGCCAGCATCGGCGAAGAAAGCCTGGATGCCAGCGTTTCACGCCTGCGCAACTACATCGACAGCCAGTTGCAGGAACCTGCGCGAGCCCGCGCGCAAGCGCTGCTGGAGCAGTACCTGAGCTACAAGCGTGAGCTGGTGCTGCTGGAGCGCGACCTGCCGCAGATGGCCAATCTGGATGCCATGCGCCAGCGTGAGAGCGCTGTGCAGGCGCTGCGCGCGCGTCTGTTCGATGGCGAGACCCACCAGGCCTTCTTCGCCCGCGAGGAAGGTTACAACCGCTTCACCCTGGAGCGCCTGGCCATCCAGCACGATGCCCGAATGAGCGCCGAAGAGAAAGGCGCCGCCGTCGACCGCCTGCGCGCGTCCCTGCCCGAAGAGCTGCAGGACGCTGTACTGCCGCAACTGCAGCAGGAACTGCGGCAGCACACTGCCCGCCTACAGGCCGAAGGCGCCAGTGCTGCGCAGATCCGCCAGATGCGTCAGCAACTGGTAGGCGCCGAAGCCACCATGCGCCTGGAAGCGCTGGATAGCCAAAGACAGAATTGGCAGAAACGGCTGGATGACTACAGCGCTGCCAAGGCGAAGATTCAGGCCAACGAGGGGCTCAGCAGCGGCGACAAGCGCACGGCGATCGAGGCGCTGGCTGCAGAGCGTTTCGATGAGCGTGAACGCCTGCGCCTGGACGCCGCCGAGCAATTGGCAGCGTCCAACAAGAAGCAGTAGGCCTCAGGCGCTGTCGCGCATTACCAGTTCGAAGCCGACGTCGATGCAGTGCTGCTCCGGCGTTTCGCCACGCATCAGCGCCAGCAGCATGTTCGCCGCCAGCTCGCCGACACGACCACGAGTGGTACGCACGGTGCTCAAGGCCGGATGCATCCAGGCTGCGGCTGGCAGATCGTTGAAGCCGGCGACGGCCAGGCGTCCCGGCACATCCAGACCCAACTGGCGCGCACGGAACAGCGCGCCCATGGCCAGGTCGTCGTTGTTGAAGAACACCGCATCGATCTGCGGCTGCTGCGCCAGCAGGCGATCGAGCAACTCAGCGCCCAAGCCGATGGATGACAACTCCGGCGTCAGCAATTCCAGCGCCGGGTCATGGCGATTGAGGTAATGCATCACCTGACGATAGCCCTCTGCACGCTGCAAGGTACGTGGGTCAAGTTGCGCTGCGGCGAAGGCGATATGGCGGTAACCACGCTGCACCAGGGCACGGGTCATGGCGGCGCCGGCTTCGACCTGAGAGAAGCCGACACAGTAATCCTCCGGCTCCTTGCTCAGCTCCATCAACGTCACCAGTGGGCAACTGCTGGCGCCGAGGATCTCACGCGCCGCATCGCTGCGCTCGAAGCCCGTGAGCAGCAGCCCCGCTGGCTGGTGCGCCAGATAGGAGCGCAGCAGACGCTCATCCTCCTCGATCCGATAGTGGCTGACGCCGATCATCATTTCGAAACCAGCCGGCATCAGCACGCGCTGGATGGCCTCAACGGTATCGACGAACACCGAGTTCGACAGCGACGGGATCACCACGGCCACCAGGTTCGAGCGTGAACTGGCCAATGCCCGCGCTGCCGGGTTGGGCACGTAGCCCAGCGCCTGGGCAGCGCGCATCACCTGCTCGCGCAACGCATCGGACACCCGCCCCGGCTGCGACAGCGCACGCGAGGCGGACATCAACGAGCAGCCTGCGGCCTTGGCCACATCGGACAGGGTGACACGTTCGGCAGAGCGGCGTCGGCGTTGCGTCATAGCGCCTCCATGGGTTACCAGCGGGTGATTCTACCAGCCCCGCCGGTGAATAAAGCGCGGGACACGCCGCCCGGGGTAACGCCACCATGCAAGGAGCGATACCACCTGCGTGCCCCGCGAAACCATGAACCCACCCAAGATCGGCGGCGCACTGGCCGCTCCGATCCTGGGCAAGTTCCTATAGAGCGGCCTTCTCGGCTTCAGCCTGCACCTGATCGAACAGTTGCTGGCCGACCGTGTCGACGACCTTCTGGATCGCCGGAGCGGCTTGCTCACGCATGCGCTGCACTTCGGCCGCTTCCACTTCGTTGATCTGCATGCCCTTGTCTTTCAGCTCGGCCAATGCACGGGCGGCCTCCTCGCGGGTGTCCTGGCGCTCGAAGTCGCGCGCCTTCTTCGCTGCTTCCAGCAGGATGCTCTGCTCGGTTTGCGACAGGCCGTCCCACCAGCGCTTGGATACGGTGACGATCCACGGGCTGTACACATGGTTGGTCACGGTCAGGTACTTCTGCACCTCGTAGAACTTCGAGGAAAGGATGGTGTTGAAGGGGTTTTCCTGGCCATCGACGGCCTTGGTCTCCAGCGCGGTGAACAGCTCGGAGAACGGCAGCGGCACCGCGTTGGCGCCCATCAGCTTGAAGGTATCGAGAAACACCGGGTTGGGCATCACGCGCAACTTGACCCCGGAAAAGTCCTCCAGCCTGGTGATCGGCCGGGTGTTGTTGGTCAGGTTGCGGAAACCGTTCTCCCAGTACACCAGGCCGACCAGGCCCTTCTCCTCCAGCTTGTCCATCACCTGGCGACCCACCGGACCATCGAGCACCACGTCGGCCTGCTCGGCGCTGCTGAACAGGAACGGCGTGTCCCAAACGGCCATTTCCTTGGTGATGCCGACCAGGGTGGCGGTGGAACCGACCATCATTTCCTGGGCGCCACCGATCAGTGCGCTTTGCATCTGATCGTCCGAGCCCAGGCTGGCGGCGCCGAAGGTACGCACCTTGAGCTTGCCGTCGGAGGCCTTGGCCACCTCCTCAGCGAACAGCTTGGCCGCACGACCCTGATTGCTGTTCTCGTTGAGGCCATAGCCGAAGCGGATCATCCGCGAACGGACTTCATCGGCGTGAACGCTTACGGCGGCGAGTGGGCTGCACAGCATGGCAGCGGTGAGGATGGCGAGCAGCGGACGTTTCATCGGGACTACCTCTTATTGTTGTGAATAAAGCCGGCGCGCCTGCACCGGTGGGTCAACTCAACGCAACCAGGCCAGCGGCACGGTGACGATGGACGGAAACGCGATCAGCAGGAAGACGATGCCAAGATAGATCAGGAAGAACGGCATAACCCCGCGCACCAGCACCTCCATGCGCAGCTTGCCGATACCCCCGACCACGTTCAGCACGGTGCCAACTGGCGGGGTAATCAGGCCGATGGAGCCGATCAGCACGAACATCACGCCGAAGTACACCGGATCGACCCCGGCCTTGATCGCGATCGGCGCCAGCACCGGGGCAAGGATCAGGATGGTCGGCGTCAGGTCCAGCACCATGCCCACCGCGATCATCAACAACATGATCGCCAGCACCAGCAGACGCGGGTGCTCGGCCAGCGGCCCGAGCATGGCGCCAATCTCGTCCGGCAACTGGGCCAGGGTGATCATGTAGGCCGATACCGTGGCGGCGGCGCAGAGGAACATCACCGACGCCGTGGTGCGGCTGGCACGGGTCAGGGTTTCCATCAGGTCGCTCCAGCTCAGCTCGCGGTAGAGCAAGGTGGACACGGCCAGGGCGTACACCGCGGCGACCACGGCCGCCTCGGTGGGCGTGAAGATGCCGAAGCGCAGGCCGCCGACGATGATCACCGGCAGCATCAATGCCGCCGCACCGTCGATCAACACCCGACGACGCTCGGCGGCGCTGGCCTTGGGCGGCGTCGGTTCGGTGAAGCTACGGGCGATCAGCGTCCAGGCGATGATCAGGCCTGCGCCCATGATCAGACCCGGCACCAGGCCGGCCATGAACAACTGACTGATGGAGGTGTTGGTGACCACGCCGTAGATCACGAACGGCATCGATGGCGGAATGATCGGCGCGATGATGCCACCGGCAGCCACCAGACCCGCCGAGGAATGCACCGGATAGCCACGCTGACGCATCATCGGCAACAGCAAGGTGGCCAGCGCTGCAGTATCGGCCAGTGCCGAGCCGGACATGCTGGCCAGCAACACCGCAGCAGCGATGGCGACATAACCAAGACCGCCGCGCAGATGACCGAAATAAGCCTGCGCCATGGCGATGATGCGCCGCGAGATACCACCAGCGTTCATCAGCTCGCCAGCCAGGATAAAGAACGGCACGGCCAGCAGCGGGAAGCTGTCAGCGCCGGCGAGCAGGTTTTGCGCCAGCAGCTGCACGTCCCAGAAACCCAGGTACCACATCAGCACCGCCGCGGTGAGAATCAGGGCGAAGGCGATGGGCATGCCGAAGGCCATGAAACCCAGCAGGGATGAAAGGAAGACGGCGACGGTCATCGGCAGGTCCTCGCTGGGCAGTGCCCGTATTGTTGGAATTGGGCCAGCATCATTCGACGTGCGCCTGGGTCAGCGTTGCCTGCGGCGCACGCCGCCAGAGATTGACCAACTGCACCACCGCCAGAATCGCCAGTACCAGCATGCTCGCCAGCACCGGCAGCATCGCCAGCACCACCGGATAGCCGACCACCGTACTGACGTTGCCCCAGCCGAACTGCACCTGATTCCAGGCACCCCAGGCCGAGAGCAGACTGGCCCCAGCCACTAGAATCCAACTCAGCGAATCCACCAGTCGCTGCACCAGCAGCGGGAAGCGATCACGAACCATGCGGAAGGTCATCAGCTCGCCACGGCGCATACCAGAGGCCACTCCGACGAAGACCAGCCACACGAACGCCAACCGAGAAAGTTCCTCGGCACCCGGCCAGCCCGTGCCGAAGGCGTAGCGCAGCACCACGTTGGTGAATACCGCCACCACCATGAAAGCCATCAGCGCCGCCATCAGGTCGTCCGTCAGTCGGTCGAACATGCGTGCAATACGCCCTTCATAGATGGGATCGGCACCCAATTTGGCCGCTTGGTTAGCGCTATCAATTTCGCTCTCGAGAAGGCCCTGCTCCTGGCTCGAAACAGCCTCCGCTGCTTCACGACGAACCCAGGCCTGGATATCGGCCACCAACGCTTGCCGCGACTGCTGCGCATCGACGACTCGTACGTGCGGCTCACCTGCCGGGCTTTCGAGGGTGGCGAACTGGCTGTCGACCAACGAAGTCGGCATGAAATGTCCGGGCCGAGCGCCGACACGTTGCACCGCAGTGGCGTGCTCGATATCCAGGTGCACGAACTGCAATCCCGGAACCGCCTGACGCAGTCGCTCGCGGTAAGCACGCTTGAGCGCCGAGCAGGCCAGCACGAAGCATTCACCTGCGGCCTGCGCAGCTAGCATCTGCTCGCACAGCGCATCCAGCCAATGACGACGGTCTTCGTCGCTCAGCGGGATGCCCGCGCGCATGCGCGCTACGTTCTCAGGGGGATGGAAATGATCGGCTTCGATATGGCGCCAACCGAGTGCGGTGGCGACCGCCTGGCTGATCTCGCTCTTGCCGGAGCCACTGACACCCATGACCACCAGGGTGGTACGGGCAGGCAGTGCGCAAGGCTGCTGTTGCATGGGAACTCCATGGGCACCATCGAGGTGGGGCCGCTCATTGTTTGAGCTGAATGTTAGCGCTATCCAAATCGTTCGACAACCCTCCTCTGGCAACATTTCGTAGAGCATTTCCGCTAATGGCTGTCACCCAGCTCTGGTCCGCTGCTGACTGACACGTTCAATATCGCCTACCTGCCCCAAGGGAGACATTTCGCTTATGTACCGGCTGAGCCCCTGCTTCTGGCTGCCCACACTGCTCCTGCCACTGGCTGCACAGGGCGAAAACGCCACCTACCAGGCCGATCCGCTGGTGGTGACCGGCAGCCGTTATCAGGCCAGCGGCTGGCAACTGCCCTTCTCCGTCAACCGTATCGATGCCGAACAGGCCACCCTGGGCAAACCCGGCGTCAACCTTTCCGAGGCGCTCGGCAGCGTGCCGGGGCTGGTGGTGCAGAATCGGCAGAACTACGCGCAGGACCTGCAGATATCCTCACGCGGCTTTGGCGCCCGCTCGGCCTTCGGCATTCGCGGCATCAAGCTGCTGGCTGACGGCGTACCGCTATCCAACCCCGATGGCCAGAGCCAGGCAGCAACCTTCGATCTCGACACCCTGGAACGCATCGAAGTGTTGCGCGGTCCCTTCGCCAGTGTCTATGGCAGCAACTCTGGCGGCGTGATCCAGTTGTTCTCACGCGATGGCGAAGGTGCGCCCAAACTCGCGCTCGACACTTCCCAGGCCACTTACGGCACCAGCCGTACCCGCGTCTCCGCCGAAGGCGGCAATGACAGGGCCGGTTTCATCATCAACCGCTCGCACTTCGAGACCGACGGCTACCGTGATCACAGCGGCGCCATCCTCGACAAGACCTTCGCCAAGCTGACCCTCTACCCGGACGATGCCAGCAAGCTGAGCCTGAGTTTCAGCGAACTGGATCAGAACGACACGCAAGACCCGCAGGGTCTGACCTGGTCTCAGGTGCAGAGCGATCGCCGCGCCGCCGCCCCCAGCGCACTGCAGTTCGATACGCGCAAGACCGTCGATCATCGCCAGTTCGCCCTCAACTACGAGCGCAGCTTCGCCGCCGGAACCTGGCAGAGCAGTCTGTACAGCGGTACGCGCCGGGTGATTCAGTACCAGTCGATTCCTGTGGCCGCACAGATACCGGCCTCTCAGTCCGGTGGCGTGATCGACTTCGAAAGACGCTTCCACGGCATCGGCAACCGCTGGATCCAGTCATTCGACCTGGGCAGCAGCCTGCTGACCGTCACCACCGGCCTGGACTACGACTACTCGCGCGATGACCGCCAGGGCTATGAGAACTTTGTCGGCGACACCCTCGGCGTGAAAGGCAACCTGCGCCGCGACGAACGCAACGAGGTCACCAGCCTGTCACCCTATCTGCAGGCTGCTTGGCAGTTGGGCAAACTCGATCTGCAGGCCGGCTTGCGCCATAGCGAGGTGAAATTCGAGGTCGACGACCGCTTCATCCAGGGCAACAATCTCGACGACAGCGGTTCGGTCACCTACCGCGAGCTGACGCCGACCCTGGGTGCCAGCTACGCCCTTCTGTCGAACCTGAATGTCTATGCCAGCTGGGGCAAGGGGCTGGAGACGCCCACACTGAACGAGCTGTCCTATTCCGGCCCCGATAACAGCTTCGGCTTCGGCTTGAAACCAGCCACCAGCGAGCAGATCGAAGTCGGCCTCAAGGCCCGTCTCGCACAAGCAACCAGCCTGCAACTGGCGTTGTTCCAGATCGATACGGATGATGAGCTGGTGGTGGAGTCGGCCAGCGGTGGCCGTAGTCGCTTCCAGAACGCCGCGCAGACCCGCCGCCGTGGTCTCGAGCTGGCACTGGAAAGCCGTCTCAGCGAGACCCTGCGCGCCAATCTCGCCTACACCAAGATCGATGCCACTTACAGCAAGGATTTCACCAGCAACGGCCAGCTGATCGAAGAAGGTAACCACCTGCCCGGCATCCCCGCCCGCACGCTATATGGCGAGCTGGCCTGGCAGCCAGTGCAATGGTTCAGCACCGCCGTCGAAGGCCTATACCGCAGCAAGCTCTACGTCGAAGACAGCAACAGCGCCAAGGCCGCGCCCAGCCATGCGCTGTTCAACTGGCAGGCGCGTTTCGAACAGAAGGCCGGCGCGCTGACCTTCAATCAGGTGCTGCGCATCGACAACCTGCTGGATCGCGAATACATCGGCTCGGTGATCGTCGGTGACGGCAATGGCCGCTACTACGAACCCGGCCCGGAGCGCGCCTGGTATGTCGGCGCGGGCGTGCAGTACCAGTTCGATTAAGACTGGCGACAACACGCAGAAGGCGCCTCGCGTGCCTCAACACCTCGATAGCCCCCTCCCCCCTGTGTGTGAGACGGGCCGAGAGCAGGTGGAACTGACCCGCTACACACAGGCTGTTCAGAAACAAAAAGACCACCCGAAGGTGGTCTTTTTGCGAGCAGTCAGCGAAGGCTTAGGCCTTCTTGACTTCCCAACCGGTCAGCTCGGCCAGGGCCTTGCCGATGTCAGCCAGGGAACGCACGGTTTTCACGCCAGCGTCCTGCAGTGCAGCGAATTTCTCGTCTGCAGTGCCCTTGCCGCCGGAGATGATGGCGCCAGCATGGCCCATGCGCTTGCCGGGAGGAGCGGTCACACCAGCGATGTAGGAAACTACAGGCTTGGTGACGTTGGCCTTGATGTAGGCAGCCGCTTCTTCTTCAGCCGAACCGCCGATCTCACCGATCATGACGATCGCTTCGGTCTTCGGATCTTCCTGGAACAGCTTCAGGATATCGATGAAGTTGGAGCCCGGGATGGGGTCGCCGCCGATGCCCACGCAGGTGGACTGGCCGAAGCCGGCGTCGGTGGTCTGCTTCACGGCTTCATAGGTCAGGGTGCCGGAACGCGACACGATACCTACTTTGCCTGGCAGGTGGATGTGACCCGGCATGATGCCGATCTTGCACTCGCCGGGAGTGATCACGCCCGGGCAGTTCGGGCCGATCAGGGTAACGCCCAGCTCGTCGCAGATGACCTTGGCGTCCAGCATGTCCAGGGTAGGAATGCCTTCGGTGATGCAGACGATCAGCTTGATGCCGCCGAATGCAGCTTCCAGGATCGAGTCCTTGCAGAACGGAGCCGGAACGTAGATGACCGAAGCGTCAGCGCCGGTGGCTTCGACAGCTTCTTTCACGGTGTTGAACACTGGCAGGCCCAGGTGGGTAGTGCCACCTTTGCCCGGAGTCACGCCGCCAACCATCTTGGTGCCGTAGGCGATGGCTTGTTCGGAGTGGAAAGTACCCTGCGAGCCGGTGAAGCCCTGGCAGATGACTTTGGTGTCTTTATTGATCAGGACGCTCATTACTTGCCCTCCGCAGCTTTGACGACTTGCTGAGCAGCGTCGGTCAGGCTGGTTGCCGCGATGATGTTCAGGCCGCTTTCTGCCAGGACCTTGGCGCCCAGCTCAGCGTTGTTACCTTCCAGGCGGACGACCACCGGAATCTTCACGCCGACTTCTTTCACGGCGCCGATGATGCCTTCGGCAATCATGTCGCAACGAACGATGCCGCCGAAGATGTTCACCAGAACGGCAGCGACGTTGCTGTCGGAGAGGATGATCTTGAAGGCTTCGGTCACGCGCTCTTTGGTTGCGCCGCCACCTACGTCGAGGAAGTTGGCTGGCTTGCCGCCGTGCAGGTTGACGATGTCCATGGTACCCATGGCCAGACCGGCACCGTTGACCATGCAGCCGATGTTGCCTTCCAAGGCCACGTAGTTCAGCTCGAAGCTGGCAGCGTGGGCTTCACGAGGATCGTCCTGCGACGGGTCGTGGAAGGTTTTCAGCTTCGGCTGACGGTACATGGCGTTAGCGTCGATGTTGATCTTCGCGTCCAGGCAGTGCAGGTCGCCGTCGGCCTTGATGACCAGCGGGTTGACTTCCAGCAGAGCCAGATCGTGATCTTTGAACAGCTTGGCCAGACCTACGAAGATCTTGGCGAACTGAGCGACTTGCTTGCCTTCCAGACCCAGCTGAAAAGCCAGCTCACGGCCCTGGAACGGCTGCGCGCCAACCAGCGGATCAACGGTGGCCTTGAGGATTTTCTCAGGGGTATCGTGGGCCACTTTCTCGATGTCCACGCCACCTTCGGTGGAAGCCATGAACACGATACGACGGCTGGAGCGGTCCACTACAGCGCCCAGGTACAGTTCCTTGGCGATGTCGGTGCAGGATTCGACCAGGATTTTGCTGACCGGCTGACCATTGGCGTCAGTCTGGTAAGTCACCAGACGCTTGCCCAGCCAGTTGGCGGCGAAGGCCTTGGCGTCTTCTTTGCTCTTGACCAGCTTTACGCCACCGGCTTTACCGCGGCCACCAGCGTGGACCTGAGCCTTGACGACCCACTCGCTGCCGCCGATTTTTTCGCAGGCTTCTGCGGCTTCTTCCGGGGTGTCTACCGCGAAGCCCTTGGATACGGGCAGGCCGTATTCAGCGAACAGCTGCTTACCCTGATACTCGTGAAGATTCATGCTTGTCTACCGTCTTCGTTTAGGTATTGCGCATTCGGCGCTGTACTTGTGATACCGCGCCACCTGTGACTGCCGGAGCAGTCCGCCGGGCTTTGCGCTGCGAGTCGAGCTCGACGCGGGCTACCCGACGTGGTTCTGCTTGCAAACACCACCGCGGCGATGAGGCAACTCACCTACCCCGGCGGCTTACAACAACTTGCAGTGGCCGAACGAGCCGGCCACTTGTGACGCTTAGCGCTTCTTGCGATTGGCGATATGGATCGCGCCACCGTTCACCGCCAGGGCTGCTTCGTGCAGCGCCTCGGACAGGGTCGGGTGGGAGAAGACCATCATGCCCAGGTCTTCGGCACTGGTGCCGAACTCCATACCAATTGCGCCTTGCTGTACCAGCTCGGCAGCGCTTGGGCCGATCACGTGAACGCCCAGTACACGGTCGGTATTGGCGTCAGCGATGACCTTGACGAAGCCGCCGGTGTCGTTGGCCGCCATGGCGCGACCGCTGGCAGCGAACGGGAAGGTGCCGACGTTGACGGCAACGCCTTCGGCCTTCAGCTGCTGCTCGGTCTTGCCGACCCATGCGATTTCCGGGTGGGTGTAGATCACGGACGGGATCAGGTCGTAGTTCATCTGCGCCTTGTGGCCAGCGATGCGCTCGGCAACCATCACGCCCTCTTCCGAGGCCTTGTGAGCCAGCATCATGCCGCGCACCACGTCACCGATGGCGTATACGCCCGGAACGCTGGTTTCGCACTGGTCGTTGACGAAGATGAAGCCACGCTCGTCCAGATCCACGCCGCTGTCAGCGGCCAGCAGGTCGGTGGTCACCGGGCGACGGCCAACGGCCACGATCAGCTTGTCGAACACCATCTTCTGCTCGCCATTGGCGTCGGTGAAGGTGACGGTAACCTGCTTCTTCTTGACTTCGGTAGCCGTGACGCGAGCGCCCAGGCGGATGTCCAGGCCCTGCTTGGTCAGGGTTTTCTGGGCTTCCTTGGCGACCTGCTCGTCGGCGGCAGCGAGGAACTTGTCCATGGCCTCCAGGACGGTGACTTCGGCACCCAGGCGAGCCCATACCGAGCCCAGCTCCAGACCGATCACGCCAGCACCGATAACGCCCAGCTTCTTCGGTACGCTCTGGAATTCCAGGGCACCGGTGGAATCGACGATCACGTCCTGATCGACCGGGGCCGGCGGGATCTCAACCGGCTTGGAGCCGGAAGCGATGATCACGTGAGCGGCTTCGACCACCTGGCTCTTGCCGTCGGTGCCAGTGACTTCAACCTGCTTGCCGGCCAGCAACTTGCCGTGGCCTTCGAGCAGAGTCACGCCGTTGGCCTTGAACAGGCCGGCAACACCGCCGGTTAGGTTCTTGATGATGGTGTTCTTGCGCGCCACCATGGCCGGGACGTCGATGGTCACGCCCTTGGCTTCGATACCATGTACGGCGAAGCCGTCTTTCGCTTCGTGGTACTTCCAGGAGCTGTCCAGCAGCGCCTTGGAAGGAATGCAACCGACGTTCAGGCAGGTGCCGCCGAGGGCGACCTTGCCGTCGCTGCCCTGGTACTTCTCGATGCAGGCGGTCTTCAGGCCGAGTTGCGCTGCTTTGATGGCGGCTACATAGCCACCAGGGCCGGCACCGATGACTACCACGTCGAATTTCTGGGTCATAACGTATTCCTTCTCGAATAAACCGGACGGCCCTGAGAACAGGGCCGCCGTGGAGGAGACTGGCTTTTAGATTTCCAGCAGCAGGCGAGCCGGGTCTTCAAGCAAGTTCTTGATGGTCACCAGGAAGGTCACGGCTTCCTTACCATCGATCAGGCGGTGGTCGTAAGACAGCGCCAGGTACATCATCGGACGGATCACCACCTGACCGTTGATTGCCATCGGGCGCTGGATGATGTTGTGCATACCCAGGATGGCTGCCTGCGGCGGGTTGACGATCGGGGTCGACATCATCGAACCGAAGGTACCACCGTTGGTGATGGTGAAGGTGCCGCCGGTCATTTCTTCGATCGACAGCTTGCCGTCTTTGGCTTTCTTGCCGAAGGTGGCGATACCGCTCTCGATTTCAGCCAGGCTCATCAGCTCGGCGTTGCGCAGCACCGGAACCACCAGGCCGCGGTCGCTGGACACGGCAACACCGATGTCGGCGTAGCCGTGGTAAACGATGTCGTTGCCGTCGATCGAGGCATTGACTGCCGGGAAGCGCTTCAGGGCTTCGGTAGCGGCCTTGACGAAGAACGACATGAAGCCCAGGCGTACGCCATTGTGGGACTTCTCGAACAGGTCCTTGTACTTCGAACGCAGTGCCATGACTTCGGTCATGTCGACTTCGTTGAAGGTGGTCAGCATGGCCATGGAGGACTGAGCCTCGACCAGACGCTCGGCGATCTTGGCGCGCAGGCGGGTCATCGGCACACGCTTCTCGGTGCGATCACCAGTGGCGACGACAGCAGCGGCAGCGGCCGGAGCAGCAGCCGGCTTGGCAGCGGCAGCCGGAGCGTTCTTCTTGGCTTCGACGGCAGCGACCACGTCTTCCTTGGTCACACGGCCACCTTTACCGGTGCCGGCGATGCTGTTCGGGTCGATGCCGTTCTCTTCGGCCAGCTTGCGCGCGGCCGGCGAGAGGATGGCGTCGTCACCAGCAGCGGCAGCCGGGGCAGCAGCCTGGGCCGGAGCGGCGGCAGCGGCCGGAGCGGCAGCAGGAGCAGCGGCGGCAGCGCCACCTTCGGTCAGTTTGCCCAGCAGCTCGTTGGAGAGAACGGTGTCGCCTTCGTTCTTGATGATTTCAGCCAGAACACCATCGGCCTCGGCCAGTACTTCGATCACCACCTTGTCGGTTTCGATGTCAACGATCAGCTCATCGCGCTTGACCGCTTCGCCCGGCTTCTTGTGCCAGGTGGCCACGGTGCCGTCGGCAACCGATTCCGGGAAGGTTGGGGCTTTGATCTCGATAGCCATTGTATGCGTTTCCTTAAATTCGGTTTGCCGGTAGGCGGCACTCGCCACCTACCGGATGAAGGCGTTAAACAGTAAAGGCGTCCTGCAGCAGTTTTTCCTGCTGCTCGGCGTGCATCGACGCATAACCACAAGCCGGCGCTGCCGACGCATCACGACCGGCGTACTCGAGGAACAGCGACTTCTTGTGCGCGGTGGCGACGCGACGCATGTGGTGCTGACTGCAGTACCAAGCGCCCTGGTTCATCGGCTCTTCCTGGCACCAGACGATGTGCTTGAGGTTCTTGTACGGCGCCAGCACCTCGGCCAGATCGTCTTCCGGGAACGGATAGAGCTGCTCGATACGAATGATGGCGGTGTCTTCGCGACCCTCGGCACGACGCTTCTCCAGCAGGTCGTAGTAAACCTTGCCGCTGCACAGCACCAGACGCTCGACCTTTTTCGGGTCCAGCGAATCGATCTCGCCGATCACGGTCTGGAACGAGCCTTCGGCCAGATCTTCCAGGGTCGAGATGGCCAGCTTGTGACGCAGCAGCGACTTCGGCGTCAGCACCACCAGCGGCTTGCGCAGCGGACGGATCACCTGGCGACGCAGCATGTGGTAGACCTGCGCCGGGGTAGTCGGTACGCAGACCTGCATATTGTGCTCAGCACAGAGTTGCAGGTAACGCTCCAGACGAGCCGAGCTGTGCTCAGGCCCCTGCCCTTCATAGCCGTGCGGCAGCAGAACGGTCAGACCGCAGAGGCGGCCCCACTTGGTCTCGCCGCTGGAAATGAACTGGTCGAATACCACCTGGGCACCGTTGGCGAAGTCGCCGAACTGAGCTTCCCAGATCACCAGCGCGTTCGGCGTGGTGGTGGCGTAGCCGTATTCGAAGGCCAGTACCGCTTCCTCGGAGAGGTAGGAGTCGTACAGTTCGAACTTCGGCTGACCTTCGTACAGGTTCTTCAGCGGAACGTGGGTCGAGGCATCCTTCTGGTTATGCAGCACCGCGTGACGGTGCGAGAAGGTGCCACGGCCAATGTCCTGGCCGGTCATGCGGATCGGGTGACCTTCGACCAGCAGGGTGGCGTAAGCCATGGTCTCGGCGAAACCCCAGTTGATCGGCAAGCCGCCTGCGCCCATCTTCTGACGGTCTTCGAGGATCTTCGCCACCTGACGCTGAACCAGGAAGCCCTCAGGGATTTCCAGCAGCTTGGCGGACAGATCCTGCAGGGTCTTCAGATCGAAACGGGTGTCGTGACGCGCGGTCCAGGCATGGCCCAGGTAAGGACGCCAGTCGACGAACAGCTCCTTGTTCGGCTCCTTGACCAGGCTCTTGACCACGTGCTGACCGTTGTCCAGCGCGGTGCGGTACTCGTCGATCTTGGCCTGCACGTCATCGCTGCTCTGCACGCCAGCTGCAATCAGCGCGTCGGCGTACAGTTCACGAGTGGTGCGCTGCTTGGCGATCTGCTGGTACATCAGCGGCTGGGTGCCGTTGGGCTCGTCGGCCTCGTTGTGACCACGACGACGGTAGCAGACCAGGTCGATGACCACGTCGCGCTTGTACTGCATGCGGTAGTCGACAGCCAGCTGAGTGACGAACAGCACGGCTTCCGGATCGTCGCCATTCACATGGAAGATCGGCGCCTGGATCATCTTCGCCACGTCGGTCGCGTACTCGGTGGAGCGCGCGTCCAGCGGGTTGCTGATGGTGAAGCCGACCTGGTTGTTGATCACGATGTGGATGGTACCGCCAGTCTTGTAGCCGCGGGTCTGCGACATCTGGAAGGTTTCCATGACCACACCCTGACCGGCGAAAGCAGCATCGCCGTGGATCGAGATCGGCAGTACCTTTTCGCCGCTGGTGTCGCTACGACGGTCCTGACGGGCACGTACCGAACCCTCGACCACCGGGGAAACGATTTCCAGGTGCGAGGGGTTGAACGCCAGCGCCAGGTGCACTTCGCCACCGGCGGTCATGACGTTGGAAGAAAAGCCCTGGTGGTATTTCACGTCACCGGACGACAGACCTTCGGTCTTCTTGCCTTCGAACTCGTCGAACAGGTCGCGCGGGTTCTTGCCGAAGGTGTTGACCAGAACGTTCAGACGGCCGCGGTGGGCCATGCCGATGACCACTTCCTTGGTGCCGTAGGAGCCGGAGCGCTGGATGATTTCGTCCAGCAGCGGGATCAGGCTCTCGCCGCCCTCCAGGCCGAAACGCTTGGTGCCCGGGTATTTGGTACCCAGGTACTTTTCCAGACCTTCGGCAGCGGTAACGCGCTCGAGCACATGCGCCTGCACTTCGGCGGAAAACTGCGGACGACCGCGCACGCTTTCCAGGCGCTGGGCGAACCAGTTGCGCTGACCGGAGTCGACGATGTGGGTGAACTCGGCGCCAATGGTGCGACAATATGTCTGCTGCAGCGCATCGCGGATTTCGCGTAGCGTTGCCTCTTCCTTGCCGATATACAACTCGCCCGTGCGGAATGTGGTGTCCAGATCCGCGTCGGTCAGGCCATAGTGATTGATCGACAGGTCAGACGGCGCAGTGCGCACCCACAGACCCAGAGGGTCGAGCTGGGCGGCCTGATGGCCACGCATGCGGTAGGCCTGGATCAAGCGCAGCACTTCCACCTGCTTCTTTTCGTGCTCGCTGCTGACGGCCCCGGCGGAAACCGGCTGGGCACGACGCGAATTCTTGGCGAGCAGGACGAAATGATCGCGAATGGTCGAATGCGATACGTCCGTTGCAGCGCTGCCGTCGGTCGGCAACTTCTGGAAGTAAGTGCGCCACTCTTCTGGCACAGCGTTGGGATCGTGCAGGTAGAGCTCGTAGAGCTCTTCCACGTAGGCAGCGTTGCCACCGGATAGGTGGGCACTGTCCCACATGCGCTGCATCACGCTTTCTTGCATGCTTGGTCACCCTCGGTAAGGGGACACCACCGGCGTGAATACCGCATGGCTCCAATCAAAGTCATGATGCTGCGACTCGGATAAAGCCACTTGGGTTCCCGCAGATAGTCCGGGTACCAGCCCGGATGCCCCTGCTGGTCGTCATATTTTTCGAGTATGAGCCGCGGCTTTGTGGGCTACGGCTCTCTTTTGCTGCAATACCGGCCGAAGCCGGTATGCAGGTGTTACAGGTACAGCAACTTGCGAATCAGGTACCGCTCTGCAGCAGCATGTTACGCACGTGACCGATCGCCTTGGTCGGGTTCAGACCCTTGGGGCAGACGTTCACGCAGTTCATGATGCCGCGGCAGCGGAACACGCTGAACGGATCGTCCAGCGAAGCCAGACGCTCTACGGTCTTGGTGTCACGGCTGTCGGCCAGGAAGCGATAGGCCTGCAGCAGTGCAGCGGGACCGAGAAACTTGTCAGGGTTCCACCAGAACGACGGGCAGCTGGTCGAGCAGCACGCGCACAGGATGCACTCGTACAGACCGTCGAGCTTCTCGCGCTCTTCCGGCGACTGCAGACGCTCGATGGCCGGAGCCGGGGTGTCGTTCTGCAGGAACGGCTGCACCTTCTCGTACTGCTTGTAGAAGATGCTCATGTCGACGACCAGGTCACGAATGACTGGCAGGCCCGGCAGCGGACGAATCACCAGCTTGCCGCCCTTGAGGCCGGCAGCGGAGATCGGCGTGATACAGGCCAAGCCGTTCTTGCCGTTGATGTTCATGCCGTCGGAGCCGCATACACCTTCACGGCAGGAGCGACGATAGGAGAAGCCTTCGTCCTGCTCCTTGATCAGCGCCAGCACGTCGAGGACCATGATGTCCTTGCCGCCGGTGTCGACCTGGAAGTCCTGCATGAACGGAGCAGCGTCTTTTTCCGGGTTGTAGCGATAAACACTGACTTGCAACATATCAGTCACCCTTAATAAGTCCGAACCTTGGGTTCAAATGCCGGAACGGTCTTCGGCGCGAAGTTGACATCACGTTTGGTAACGCGCTTCTCGCCTGGGAAGTACAGGGAGTGGCACAGCCAATTCTGATCATCGCGCTCCTCGAAGTCTTCGCGAGCGTGGGCGCCACGGGACTCTTTACGAGCCTCGGCCGCGACCGCGGTCGCTTCAGCAACTTCGAGCAGGTTTTGCAGTTCCAGCGCTTCGATACGCGCAGTGTTGAACGCCTGGCTCTTGTCCGCGATTTTGACTTTCGCGATGCGCTCACGCAGGTCGGCCAGTTGTTGGATGCCCTTCTGCATGTATTCGCCGGTACGGAATACACCGAAGTAGTTTTGCATGCACTGTTGCAGCTCTTTACGCAGCGGGGCGACGTCTTCGCCGGTGCTACGCTCGTTGACGCCAGCCAGACGCGACAGCGACTGCTCGATGTCGGTTTCGCTGGCGCCACGGACTTCCACGCCTTCTTTCAGCGCTTTTTCCAGGTGCAGGCCAGCGGCACGGCCGAATACCACCAGGTCGAGCAGCGAGTTGCCGCCCAGGCGGTTGGCACCGTGTACCGATACGCACGCCACTTCACCTACAGCGAACAGACCTTCGATGATCTTGTCGTTGCCGTTGGCGTCCTGAGTGATGGCCTGGCCATGAATGTTGGTCGGCACGCCGCCCATCATGTAGTGGCAGGTCGGGATCACCGGGACCGGAGCGACGACCGGGTCGACGTGAGCGAAGGTCTTGGACAGTTCGCAGATACCCGGCAGGCGGCTGTGCAGTACTTCTTCGCCGAGGTGATCGAGCTTCAGCAGTACGTGGTCCTTGTCCGGGCCGCAGCCGTTGCCAGCGATGACTTCCTTGACCATGGAACGTGCAACCACGTCACGACCAGCCAAGTCTTTGGCGTTCGGCGCATAACGCTCCATGAAGCGCTCGCCATGGGCGTTGATCAGGTAACCACCCTCGCCACGGCAACCTTCGGTGACCAGTACACCGGCGCCGGCGATGCCGGTCGGGTGGAACTGCCACATTTCGATGTCCTGCACCGGCACGCCGGCACGCAGGGCCATGCCCACGCCGTCACCGGTGTTGATCAGGGCGTTGGTGGTGGAGGCGTAGATACGGCCAGCACCGCCAGTGGCCAGAACCACGGCCTTGGAGCGGATGTAGACGGTTTCGCCAGTCTCGATGCAGATGGCGATGATGCCGACGATGGCGCCGTCCTGATTCTTCACCAGGTCAACGGCGTACCACTCGTTGAGGAACGAGGTGCCAGCTTTCAGGTTGGCCTGGTACAGGGTGTGCAGCAGCGCGTGACCGGTACGGTCGGCAGCGGCGCAGGTACGAGCAGCCTGGGTCGGATTGTCCGGGCCCTTGGACTGGCCACCGAACGGACGCTGATAGATGCGGCCCTGCTCGGTACGGGAGAACGGCAGACCCATGTGCTCGAGCTCGAACACGGCTTCCGGGCCGACGGAACACATGTATTCGATAGCATCCTGGTCACCGATGTAGTCGGAACCCTTGACGGTATCGTACATGTGCCAGCGCCAATCATCGTTCGGATCGGCCGAAGCGATGGCGCAGGTGATGCCACCCTGAGCGGAAACGGTGTGCGAACGAGTCGGGAACACCTTGGTGACCACGGCAGTCTTGTGACCGCCCTGAGCCAGTTGCAGCGCGGCACGCATGCCGGCGCCGCCGCCACCCACGATGATGGCGTCATAGGAAAGAGTACGGATGCTAGCCATGAATCAGAAACCCCACAGAATCTGCACGCCCCAGACGAACATCGCGAACATCGCGATGCCGCACACGGCCTGGAACAGGAAACGCACACCAGTCGCCCACTTGCCCAGCGCCATCGGCGTCAGGTAGTCGGTGGAGATGGTCCACATGCCAACCCAGGCGTGCACGCTCAGTGCAACCAGGGCCAGCAGGCTGAAGATGCGCATTGCGGTATTGGAGAACAGGCCGTGCCATTCGGCATAACCCATACCCGGATTGCAGATCACATAGCCCAGCAGAAACAGCGTGTAAGCCGCGAGAACGACCGCAGAAACGCGCTGAGCCATCCAGTCGTAGAGGCCCGAACGCGAGAAATTCGTGACATTAGTTACCATATCCACACCCCCAGCAGCACGATCACGACCGCCGCAACGGCGATGACGATTTTCGAGCCCAGCTTGCCGCCTTCCAGCGTCTCACCGATGCCCATGTCCATGATCAAGTGGCGCACACCGGCCACCAGGTGGTACAGCAGAGCGGACAACAGACCCCAGATCACGAACTTGGCCAGCGGACTGGTCAGGCACTCTTTCACCTGGGCAAAGCCCTCTTCGGAGGTCAACGACTTGTCGAGGCCAAACAGCAGAATGGCGATACCGACAAAGAGGATGACACCGGAGATACGGTGAAGAATGGACGTGTAAGCGGTGATCGGAAGCTTGATAGTCCGAAGGTCTAGGTTTACAGGTCGTTGGCTATTCACGGCTTTTTTATCACACTGAGAGCCCCTAACTATCAGGGCAAAGTTGTTGGGAAGTGCACTGGCAAGGTACCCATCACCCAATGAGTGACAACCGCCATGACACGGCCCTAAAGCCTGTGGCGGTCGGCCGCAGAGTATAGACAGTTAGCAGACTAATGACAATGCAATGCCCTCCCCCAAAAAGCGCATTGCGGCCTTCAAACAAATGGCGTAAATAGCGCCCTTTTTTCGTTGAAAATACCGTTCAAACCCTTCTACTGCCTGGGTTCTCGCAAATTGACTTTCGGATTTATCCCACTATAGTGGTGCGGGCCCTGCGTGGGGGGCTGTCTGATGATTTCAAGCATAACTAGGAGGCCACATATGGCTGACAAAAAAGCGCAGTTGATCATCGAGGGCAATGCCCCCGTCGAACTGCCCGTTCTGACCGGCACTGTTGGTCCCGAAGTAATCGATGTGCGGAGCCTGACCGCCACGGGTCGGTTCACCTTTGATCCTGGTTTCATGTCGACCGCCTCTTGCGAGTCGAAGATCACCTATATCGATGGCGACCAGGGGATCCTGCTGCACCGCGGCTACCCCATCGAGCAGCTCGCCGAGCAATCCGACTACCTGGAAACCTGCTACCTACTGCTCAATGGCGAGCTGCCGAGCAAGGAAGAGAAGGCCCAGTTCGTCAGCACTATCAAGAACCACACCATGGTTCACGAGCAGTTGAAGACCTTCTTCAACGGCTTCCGCCGCGATGCCCACCCGATGGCCATCATGTGTGGCGTGGTTGGCGCCCTGTCCGCCTTCTATCACGACTCGCTGGACATCAATAACCCGCAGCACCGCGAAGTGTCGGCCATGCGCCTGGTGGCCAAGATGCCGACCATCGCCGCCATGACCTACAAATACTCCATGGGCCAGCCCATGATGTACCCGCGCAATGACTTGAATTACGCGGAAAACTTCCTGCACATGATGTTCAACACCCCGTGCGAGATCAAACCGATCAGCCCGGTGCTGGCCAAGGCGATGGACAAGATCTTCATCCTCCATGCCGACCATGAGCAGAACGCCTCCACCTCCACCGTACGCCTGGCTGGCTCCTCGGGCGCCAACCCGTTCGCCTGTATCGCAGCTGGCATCGCCGCGCTGTGGGGCCCGGCACACGGTGGCGCCAACGAAGCCGTACTGGCCATGCTCGACGAGATCGGTGACGTTTCGAACATCGACAAGTTCATCGCCAAGGCCAAGGACAAGAACGACCCGTTCAAGCTGATGGGCTTCGGTCACCGCGTGTACAAGAACCGCGACCCGCGCGCCACCGTGATGAAGCAGACCTGCGACGAAGTCCTCGGCGAGCTGGGCATCACCAATGACCCGCAGCTGGAACTGGCCATGCGCCTGGAAGAGATCGCCCTGACCGATCCTTACTTCAAAGAGCGCAACCTGTACCCGAACGTCGACTTCTACTCGGGCATCATCCTCAAGGCCATCGGCATTCCGACCTCGATGTTCACCGTCATCTTTGCCCTGGCACGTACCGTGGGCTGGATCTCGCACTGGAAGGAAATGCTCTCGGGTCCGTACAAGATTGGCCGTCCGCGCCAGCTGTACACCGGCTACGAGCAGCGCGATCTGCCGAGCAATCGCGACTGATAGCGCCGCAACACGAAAAAGGCTGCCAATCTGGCAGCCTTTTTTATTACCTGGCGATTACCGCGCTCAGCGCCCTTCCACCTTCGCGCGCAAGCCCTGCAGCGTCTGCAGCGGCGCATCGACGACGAAGCTGTTGGCCAACCACGACGGCACGCTTCCGCCCGGCTCGGTATGCGCCTCGTAGGTCACCTCCACCCTGCCCTTATCGAGCGGTTTCAGGTGCCACTGACCATCGACCCGTTGCACCCGCACGAAGCCCTTCTCCTCCGGTAAACGCTGCGGCACCGCCTTGAGCAGACGCGTGACGCCACCATCGTCATCGGTGCGCGTGGTCACCTGAATCACCGAATCACGCGCCTTCACCGGCCAGGGCATCTCGAAACGGGTATACAGCTCACTCACGTCGCCCTCGGTCTCGAGCAGTCGCTGCTGCTGACAGCTGAAAATCCAGGAGCAAGACCCCGTGACATCCTCCTGCGCTGCCTGCACCGCGGCCAGGCCTGCGTTGATCGTCACCACGCCGCGATAGGCCTTGTACTTGGAGCCAGGCACGTCAGCCAGGTAAACGCTCACACCGTCTTCTTCGCGCTCCAGTTGCCACTGCCTCTCGGCAGCCTGGACAGCGGTCGCACACAGCATCATGGCCAGAGCGGAAAAACGCATCATCTTCGAGCAACTCCCGGTGGGATTGTTTGCGTTTCGACCCGCAAGGGCCGCAAGCGGTTCACATCGTCAGGCAGTCGCCTGCTCCAGCCAACCCAGCAAACGAATGGCGCTTTCACGATCATCGGCGCACAACTGCTCTTCCGCCTTGAACCCACCGCACACTGCGGGCCTCTCGGGGCGACCGAAGATGGCGCAGAGAAATTCGGCATTGAGATGGATACAGCGCACACCGGCGGGCTTACCGTCAGGCATACCCGGAATCGGTGAACTGATGGAAGGCGCGATGCAGCAGGCACCGCAACCGGCACGACACTCCATGAAACGACCTCGATTGAAAGCGAACGGCGGCGATCCTAATGAGGCGCGCGCCATCCGTCGAGGCCTTTTGCAGGCCGTTGAAAACCTACCTCGGCTTTCGCTTCTTGCGTCGTTCTAGCCCCTGCATCCATGCAGTCGTCGCCGACGTTTTTCAACAGCCTTTGGCGATCAGCGGTTACGCTGCAGGCGTGCCAGCAGACTGGAAGTATCCCAGCGCCCGCCACCCATGCCCTGAACGTCGGCATAGAACTGATCGACCAGCGCCGTCACCGGTAGTTGCGCACCATTGCGACGCGACTCTTCGAGCAGGATCGACAGATCCTTGCGCATCCAGTCGACTGCGAAACCGAAGTCGAACTCGCCGGCCAGCATGGTCTTGTAGCGGTTTTCCATCTGCCAGGACTGCGCAGCGCCCTTGCTGATCACATCGACCACGGCATGGCCATCGAGCCCTGCGCACTGGGCGAAGTTGAGCGCCTCTGCCAGCCCCTGCACCAGGCCTGCGATGCAGATCTGGTTGACCATCTTGGTCAGTTGCCCGCTACCGGCCGGGCCCATCAGGCGCATCATGCGCGCGTAGTTCTGGATGACCGGCTCGGCCACTGCATAGGTTTCGGCCTCGCCACCGACCATCACGGTCAGCGCACCATTGACCGCACCGGCCTGGCCGCCTGATACCGGCGCATCGAGAAAACCCAGGCCGCGCTCGGCCGCAATGGCCGCCAGCTCACGCGCCACATCGGCGGAAGCCGTGGTGTGATCGACCAGGATTGCACCAGGTGCCATGCCGGCGAACGCGCCCTGCTCGCCCAGAATCACGCTGCGCAGGTCATCATCGTTACCGACGCAACACATCACCAACTCAGCCCCCGCCGCCGCCTCACGCGGGGTCGGCGCACTGCTGCCGGCATATTCCGCCATCCACTGCTCGGCCTTGCCCGGCGAGCGGTTATAGACGGTCACCTGATGACCGTTGCGGGCCAGATGCCCAGCCATTGGATAGCCCATGACGCCCAACCCGAGAAACGCGACCTTTGCCATAGCAACCTCCTGCAGATATAGGCGCCAGAGCCTAACGGGCATGCACCGAATCATCAAAGCTTTTGCAGCGCGCTCGCCCCTCATCCGGCACTACGCGCCACCTTCTCCCATGGGAGAAGGTCATCAGAGATCGTCGCTGCGCGACTCTCGTATCAACGACGTTTGCCCTGCTCGAAAAGGCCTTCCATACTGCCTGCGGTTCCGTTCAGCGCAGGGGCTTGAGCCTTGGCCAGGATGCCAGGATGCCAGGATGCCAGGATGCCAGGAACCTTTTCCATGCAGCAGGGCCGAAGCGCAACAGATCGCAGACAGGTTCTAAGGAGCGCCCATGGGGCATTGGTTGGTCATCGACCTGGAAGCCACGACCGACGAGGGTGGCTGGCCGATGGAAGAAATGGAAATCATCGAGATCGGCGTCAGCCTGGTTGGCACTGACGGCCATGAACGCGACCACTTTCAGCGTTTCGTAAGGCCACAGCGGCGCCCCTGCCTGACCGACTTCTGCCGGCAACTCACACATATCAGCCAAGCCGATGTCGATGCTGCTGCGCCCATGCCCCAAGTATGGGCGCAGCTCGAACGCTGGCTGACGCAGCATGCACCGCGCCTGGCCGGTTGGAGCAGTTGGGGCGATTACGACCGCCGTCAACTGGAACAGGAGTGGCGCCAGCATGGCCTGAGCAGCCTGCTGGCGTCGGTGCCCCATCTCAATCTCAAGCAGGCTTTCGCCAAGGCGCGCCAGCTACAGCGTCCGGTTGGCCTGCACAGCGCGCTGCAATTGGCCGGCATGCAGTTTCAGGGACAACAACACCGCGCCCTCGAAGATGCACGCAACACCGCGCGCCTGTTGCCACTGGTATTGCCTCTCAAAGACTGATGACGAAGAAAAGGCGCTTGGGCATACTGGCGGCCCTTTTATGGCCTGCCTTCGGGCCGTCGCTAGACGACGTTTAAAATGGCTCCCTGCAACTTTTCCAACCCTTTCCGAGGAATCGCAGATGTTCAAGGTCAACGAGTACTTCGACGGCACCGTCAAATCCATCGGCTTCGCCATGGCTGAAGGCCCTGCCACCATTGGCGTGATGGCCCCGGGCGAATACGAGTTCGGCACCAGTCAACTGGAAGTCATGCATGTCGTCGCCGGCGCCCTGACCGTCAAACTGCCGGGCAGCGATAGCTGGAATACCTTCGAAGCCGGCAGCAAGTTCACCGTAGAGGCCAACAGCAAGTTCCAGCTGAAGGTGGCCGTAGATACCGCCTACCTCTGCGAATATCGCTAAGCCGCACAGCGTTTGAAGAACCGGCCCCAGCGGCCGGTTTTTTCTTTGATCATCACCAGGATCACAGTCCAATGCCACGCTCCGCCCTTCTCGTTCCCATCACCCTGCTGGTGGTGGCCATGGTCTCGATCCAGAGCGGCGCGTCGCTGGCCAAGAACCTGTTCCCGCTGGTCGGCGCCGAGGGCACCACCACCCTGCGCCTGGTGCTCGGCGCGATCATTCTGTCGCTGGTGATGCAGCCCTGGCGGGCCAAGCTGGATCTGCGCAAGTGCCATGCCCTGCTCGCCTACGGCCTGGCGCTGGGCGGCATGAACCTGATGTTCTACATGTCGCTGCAGAGCATTCCACTGGGCATCGCCGTGGCGCTGGAATTCACCGGCCCGCTGGCCCTGGCTCTGCTCTCCTCGCGCCGCCTGCTCGATTTCGTCTGGGTGATTCTGGCCATCGCCGGCCTGTGGATGCTGCTGCCAACTGGCGCCACGCAAAGCGCCATCGACCCACTCGGCGCAGCCTTGGCGCTCGGTGCGGGGGTGTGCTGGTCGCTGTACATCATCTTCGGGCAGAAAGCCGGCGCTCAGCATGGCCGCCACACCGTTGCCCTGGGCACCTGGGTCGCTGCTTTGCTGGTCCTACCCATTGGAATCTGGCATGCCGGCACTGATCTTCTGAGCGTGGACCTGCTGCCCATCGCCCTTGGCGTCGCGGTGCTGTCCTCGGCCCTGCCCTACAGCCTGGAAATGGTTGCGCTGACGCGCCTGCCGGCGCGGACCTTCAGCGTGCTGATGAGCCTGGAGCCGGCAGTCGCCGCAATGTGCGGCCTGGCCTTTCTTGGCGAGAAGCTGCTCTGGGGCCAGTGGCTGGCCGTCGGTGCGATCATCATCGCCTCGGCCGGCGCCGCCGCCACTATCAGGCCCAAGAGCTAGCTGCCGAACTGCAGCTCGGCCAACCGCGCATAAAGCGGGTTGCTCTCAATCAGCTCGGCATGCCGGCCAATGGCGGCCAACCTGCCATGTTCGATCACCGCAATACGATCCGCTTGCTTCACGGTGGCCAGGCGATGAGCGATTACCAGCGTAGTGCGGCCGGCCATCAGCGATGGCAGCGCCTGCTGGATCAGGTGCTCGCTCTCGGCATCCAGCGCGCTGGTGGCTTCATCGAGCAGCAGGATCGGCGCATCGGCGAGCAAGGCACGGGCAATCGCCAGGCGCTGGCGTTGGCCCCCGGAAAGTCCGAGCCCGGCCTCCCCCAGATGAGTCTGGTAACCCTGCGGCAGGCGCTGGATGAACTCATGGGCGTGGGCTGCCCGAGCAGCGGCCTCAACATCGGCTTGGCTGGCATCGAGGCGGCCATAGCGAATGTTGTCTTCGATCGAGCCGAAGAACAGCGCGGGATTCTGCGACACCAGCGCAAAACTGGCGCGCAACTCAAGTGGATCGAGCTGATCGATCGGCACGCCGTCGATGAGGATGCGCCCGTCCTGCGGATCGAAGAAACGCAGTAGCAGGTCGAACAGCGTCGACTTGCCGGCCCCGGACGGCCCGACCAGCGCCAGCGTCTCACCCGCCGCCACCTGCAGGTCGACGCCATCGATAGCGTAGCTGTCTGAACGCGACGGATAGGCGAAACGCACGTCCTGCAGCTCGATGCGCCCCTGTACTGAGCGATGCGCTTGCGCGCTACATCGAAAGCCGCCTCGGCGGACTCGCCAAAACGGCGCTTGTCCTCCTCCTGGTGGTTGTAGGCCTGCACCGTCTTGATCTGCCCCAGCACTTCGCCCACATAGCTGCCGACATCAGCCACGCGGTCCTGGCTCTGCCGTGACAGCGCACGCACACGGCGACCGAACAGCAGGATAGGCGCCACCACCAACGGCAGGGCCAGCAGGACGATGCCGCTGAGCTTGGGATTGGTGACCACCAGCAGCACACTGCCGCCGATCAGCATGATCAGGTTGCGCAGCGCCATCGACAGCGAGGAGCCGATCACCGACTGCAGCAAGGTCGTGTCAGCCGTCAGCCGCGACTGGATTTCCGAGCTGCGATTGCTCTCGTAGAAGCCGGGGTGCAGTTCGATCAGGTGATCGAACACCCGCCGGCGGATATCCGCGACCACCCGCTCGCCGATCCACGACACCAGATAGAAGCGCGTATAGGTGCCAAACGCCAACGCCAGCACCAGTACGAAGAACAGCAGCAGAGACTGACGCAACGCTGCCGGTGACTGCGTGGCCAGCCCCTGATCCACCAGCAGCTTGATGCCCTGGCCCATGGACAGGGTGATCGCCGCCGTGAACATCAGCGCCAGTAGCGCACCCAGCACCCGGCCGCGGTAAGGCGCGATGAAGCGCCAGGCCAGGCGTATGGCACCACGCTGGCGGGAAGAAAGCATCGATGTCATGACAGGTCTCAGGAATCAGCAGCCGAGGGCGCCTCAGCCAGCCAGGCCACGGCGCAAAGGGCCAGCGCAGCCAGGTTGGTAGAAAGCGGATTGAACGCCTGAATCAACAGATGGGGGCTCAGCAGCGCAACATCAAGCAGCAGCGCCAGCAATACCACGCCCGCCACCAGCAAGGGCCAACGCTGACGCCGCACCGTCAGCAGCAGGATGCCCAGAAGGATCTCGGCAACACCGCCGACAGCCGCGATCAGCTGCGGCGCGAACAGCGGATGATCTGGCAGGCCATGGGCCGCGATCATCGCCACCTCGTCAGGGCTGAGCCAGAGAATCTTCGGCGCCAGCCCATGCCAGATGAACACCAGCGCCAGAGCCAATCGAGCAAGCCAGGCGACCTGCGCCAGGCGCGGTTCAGTCATGCAGGAAGCGCTCGGCATGGTCGGCGCGGGGCAGCAGGCAGACGTCATGCCGACCGAACAGGCGGTAGCGATTCAGCGCGATACCGTCATAGCACCAATCGCGCAGCGGGCGCGGAATCAGGCGCAGCCAGGCAAGCGCACGCCAGGGCCGTGGCAGACGAGCAAGGATGCGCAGCAGCGCGTTCGAGCGCACATGCAGCCCCGCCTCATCGATCAGCGCCATGGTGTCGAAATGGTCGGTCGGCAGCCCATGCCATGCCAGCAATGCCTGGCCCTGCGCCGACTGCACCGAGGCCAGGCGAAACTGCCGCTGCCGATCATGACGAATGAGGAACTTCGCCCAACCGTTACAAAGCTTGCAGACGCCGTCGAACAGCACAACGCGCTCACCAGCAACGAGACCGGGCGGTAGCGGCTTATAGGTCATTGAGCGGCACTCGCCTGCTGGGCAAGCGGGCGGTAATGACCGGTAATGCGGTAGCCAAACAGAATGTCCTCCTCCTGCGTGCCACGACCGATGTTGTGCAGGATCAGCGGCGTTCCGCTTGGCGCCTGACGATCACTGACGATGCCGATATGAGTGAGGCCGCGCCCCAGATCCCAGGTGACGATATCGCCGGCCTGGTATGCCACGGCATCTTGTTTGACCGGCAGCGACCAGCCCTTACGCGAGAACCAGGTCATCAGGTTGGGCACGCGGCGGTGATCGATATTGCTGTCCGGGCGGCTCAGCCCCCAGTTCTTCGGATAGCTGGCGAAGCTGCCGCGCATGTCGCGATGTACCGCTTCCTGCAGATCCAGCCCCTGCTGACGCAACGCGCGGATCACCACATCGGTGCAGACGCCGGTGGCCATTGGCACGTCGCCACCGGGATAGCTCAAGCGGCGATAGGCCGGGTCATAACTCAGCGTCACGCCGACCTGCTTGCGTGCATCCTGTACCAACCTGTCCGTCTCTATGGCCTGCACAGCAAAAGCCAGCGACCATACCAGCAGCGCGATCACCATTCGCATATCAATCTCCTATCGACTCAGGGGATACAGCAGTTCTTCCTTATAGCCAGCCCAGACCCGCACCGCATCGGGAAAGGCGTCGTCCAGGCTCACGTCGCCACTATCGACCAGCAGCGACCGGCCTTCCAGCGTCGCCAGCTTGCGCTTGGTCGCCACCACGCGCAGGCGCTCCAGGCCAACGGCGCGCAGTACGCGCGGGCTGATCTGCTGGTTGCCACGGCCGATGATATGGCCCTGACCGCCAATGGCAGTCACCAGCAGGTAAGTCGGGCGCCCTTCGACCAGGGCGAACAGTTCCGCTTCGTTGACGTCGCGGGCGATGACCTGGCCGTCCTCGATAACATCGACACCGAGCAAGGTGGTTTCCAGCCCGAGGTTCTGCGCCAGGCCGTGCAAGGTCGAGCCCGGACCGAACACGTAGCGCGAACCCGGCTCCCATTCAGCCTCCAGCCAGGCAGCCAGATCGGCCAGCACCAGTTCTTCGGACTCCATACCGCCCTGCTTCACCGCTTGCACGTAGCCGCCCTCTTGCGGCACGCACAGCTCGCCATACCAACGCGCCGTCACGCGGCCTTCGCGCAGGGCACTTTCGTCTATATCACGTACTTCGCCGCTGGCCAGGCGCACGAGGCCGCCTTCCACCAGTCGCGCGGTCAGCTCGCCCGCCGCACGCGGGCTGATGGCGTAGACGCCGGACTGGATCTTCACCCCAGCCGGAATGCCCAGCACCGGCTGCCCTTCTCTGATTACCGCGCACACATCGCGCGCGGTGCCATCGCCACCGGCGAAGAGAATCAGCGCCACACCGGCGTCCTGCAGTTGCTGCACGGCACTACGAGTGTCATCGGCAGTGCTGAGCTCGGCGCCCAACTGCCCAAGCAGACGATGCTCGAAGCCCATCTGCGCCAAAAGATCGCCACCCATTGCGCCCGGATAGCTGACGAACTCGATGCGCTCGCGCAGGGTCAACAACTGCTCAAGCGCAGTGCGCGTTCGTTGTGCAGCCTTTGGCTCGACACCCAGAGCCAGCGCCTGCTCGGCCATGCCGTCGCTGCCCTTGAACGCCGCCGGGCCACCCACCCCGGCCAGCGGATTGATGATCAGACCGATATGAAAACGCGACATGAATTCCTCGTTCCATACAGGCTGGCACGCAGCCTGCAATACGACTTTCGCAATATGTTTTGTGACGGAGTTCCACCGTCTTGAAATCTGTTTAAAGTATCGCGAGCTAGAGCCAGGCAAGGCAAAGTCGGGCGAAGAAGCGCAGTTTACGAATTGTAAATGAGCATTCTGAGCCCGATTTCAACGCAGCATGGCCGACGCGCAGCAGACTTTAAGCAGGTTTCTAGTTGTCACCGCGCCTTCATCTAGCAGTCCTAGACTGGCGCGCATTACTGATGAGGAGACAGGCCATGAGCTTGCAAGACAACGCTGCCCAGTACCCCACCACCGAGCAACAACAGCAGCCGGTGGGCGGTTTTATCATTGATGGTCAGGGCCGCGAAGTGCCCATTACCGAAGACATGATCAAACAGGCCTGCGATGCTCTGGAAGAAAGCCGCCAGCGCGCCAGCCAGCAGGCTTGAAGCTTACTACGCCAGGCGTGCAATGCTCCTGGCGCCCGTTTCAATCGCGCGGCACCAGCTTCAGCGACAGCGAGTTGATGCAATAGCGCAAGCCGGTCGGACGTGGCCCATCGGGGAATACGTGCCCCAGGTGCGCGTCACATTTGGCGCATTTGACCTCGATGCGATGCATACCATGGCTGTAGTCGTCGAGGCTGGCGATCACCTCGTCGTTGAGCGGCTGAAAGTAGCTCGGCCAACCGCTTCCAGAGTCATATTTGGCATCCGAGTCGAACAACGCCTCGCCACAGCAGGCGCAGTGGTAGATGCCGGGGGTCTTGCTGTCGTGATAAGCACCGGTGAACGGCCGCTCCGTGCCGCCCAGACGGCAGACATGAAATTGCTCGTCAGTCAGTTCTTCGCGCCAGCTGTCCAGGGGTTTGTCGACTTTATCCACGAGCGGAGTTCCTCCTCGGTAATTGGGCGATACGCGGCGGTACAGGCAGCACCAGCATTTGGCAGCTTCGAGGGTGAGGTTTCTGCGACTGCAGCGCCACTGTGCACCGCGTGGCAGGCCAGAAAAAAGCAGGACTGGTACCTTTGCCGCGCTCAGGTCGCCACGTATGATTCGACCCCAGTCTGTCACCCACGCCACGGGCTGCCAAGATTCTCCACCATGCGAGAACTTTGCAGCGTGATTCAGTGGGTTCTTCATCGATCGGGATCCCAACATGCAGGTCAGCAAATCGAACAAGCTCGCCAACGTCTGCTATGACATCCGCGGGCCGGTGCTCAAGCACGCCAAGCGTCTGGAAGAGGAAGGCCATCGCATCCTCAAGCTGAACATCGGTAACCCGGCGCCGTTCGGTTTCGAGGCACCGGAAGAGATTCTCCAGGACGTCATCCGCAACCTACCCACCGCGCAAGGCTACAGCGACTCCAAGGGTCTGTTCAGCGCGCGCAAGGCGGTGATGCAGTACTACCAGCAGAAGCAGGTCGAAGGTGTCACCATCGAGGACATCTACCTCGGCAACGGTGTCTCCGAGCTGATCGTGATGGCCATGCAGGCGCTGCTCAACAACGGTGACGAGGTGCTGATCCCGGCGCCCGACTATCCGCTGTGGACAGCAGCCGTGGCACTCTCCGGCGGCAAGCCAGTGCATTATCTGTGCGACGAGCAGGCCGGCTGGTTCCCGGACATCGCCGACATGCGCGCCAAGATCACCCCCAACACCAAGGCGCTGGTGCTGATCAACCCGAACAACCCCACCGGCGCGGTGTACTCCAGAGAAGTGCTGCAGGACATCGTCGAGCTGGCGCGCCAGCACAACCTGGTGATCTTCTCCGACGAGATCTACGACAAGATCCTCTACGACGAGGCCGTGCACATCAGCACTGCTTCGCTGGCCCCGGACGTGCTCTGCCTGACCTTCAACGGCCTGTCCAAGAGCTACCGCGTGGCTGGTTTCCGCTCCGGCTGGGTGGCGATCTCCGGGCCCAAGCACCGGGCGCAGAGCTATATCGAAGGCCTGGACATCCTCGCCAACATGCGCCTGTGCGCCAATGTGCCGAGCCAGCACGCCATCCAGACCGCGCTCGGCGGCTACCAGAGCATCAATGACCTGGTGCTGCCCAACGGCCGCCTGCTGGAGCAGCGCAACCGTGCCTGGGAACTGCTCAACGACATTCCCGGTGTCAGCTGCGTCAAGCCTATGGGTGCGCTTTACGCCTTCCCCAGGATCGACCCGAAGGTCTGCCCGATCCACAACGATGAGAAGTTCGTTCTCGACCTGCTGCTGTCGGAGAAACTGCTGATCGTCCAGGGCACCGCCTTCAACTGGCCGTGGCCGGATCACTTCCGTGTGGTCACCCTGCCCCGCGTCGACGATCTGGAGCAGGCCATCGGCCGCATTGGCAACTTCCTCAAAGGTTACAGCCAGTAAGCCGACATGGACCTGCAGATCGACGATTTCTACAAGGACGCCGCCAGCGGCCTGCTCATGCTCTATCAGGCCTTCCCGCGCAAGATGGCGCTGTACGTGGAAGACCTGATCGGGCGTGAGGAACCGGATGAATTCGGCCTGCCCAGCAAGCGTCACCAGGCCTGCCTCGGCGCGCTGCTGTGGCTGGCCGAGGAAGGCTATCTGCGTTTCGAGTCGACCATTGCCTATGACGCGCTGGATCAGGCAGTGCTGACCGAGAAAGGCTTCCTGCGTCTGTCGCGCGCCCTTCCCCATGCCTTGCGCGAAGGTGAAGTGCTGCCGCCAAGCGTGCGCCGCGTGCACGCCACACTGGCCTTCCAGCTACGCGAAGCGCTGGCCCAGCAACACGGCGAACGCACCGCGCGCCTGACCCGCCTGCTGTTCGAGAGCACCCTGCATGTCCCAGGGGACATAGTTTGAAATAGTCGCTGGTTGAAACCCTGGGGGGGGCGCCCTTATATAGCCCGCATTACTCGTACGTCTTTCCCTTTGAGGAGTCCGTTCACACCATGATGCGCATTATGTTGTTCCTGGCCACCAACCTGGCGGTGCTGATCATCGCCAGCATCACCCTCAAACTGCTGGGGGTCGATCGCTTCACAGGCCAGAACCATGGCAGCCTGCTGATCTTCTGCGCCGTGTTCGGTTTCGCCGGCTCGCTGGTGTCGCTGTTCATCTCCAAGTGGATGGCGAAGATGAGCACCGGCACCCAGATCATCACCCAGCCGCGCACACGTCACGAACAGTGGCTGCTGCAGACCGTCGAGGAGCTGTCGCGCGAAGCCGGCATCAAGATGCCCGAAGTCGGCATCTTCCCGGCCTACGAGTCCAACGCCTTCGCCACCGGCTGGAACAAGAACGACGCGCTGGTCGCGGTCAGCCAGGGTCTGCTCGAGCGTTTCTCGCCTGATGAAGTGCGCGCGGTACTGGCTCACGAGATCGGCCACGTGGCCAACGGTGACATGGTTACCCTGGCGCTGATCCAGGGCGTGGTGAACACCTTCGTCATGTTCTTCGCGCGCATCTTCGGTAACTTCGTCGACAAGGCGATCCTGAAGAATGAAGGCGGCCACGGCATTGGCTACTTCGTCGCGACCATCTTTGCCGAGCTGGTGCTGGGCATCCTGGCCAGCATCATCGTCATGTGGTTCTCGCGCAAACGCGAGTTCAAGGCCGACGAGGCCGGCGCCCGCCTGGCCGGCACCGGCGCGATGATCGCCGCACTGCAACGCCTGCGCGCCGAACAGGGCGTGCCGGTGCAGATGCCGGACAGCCTGACCGCTTTCGGTATCAATGGCGGCCTGAAGAACGGCCTGGCCGGCCTGCTGATGACCCACCCGCCGCTGGAAGATCGTATCGAGGCACTGCGCCGCCTGGGCTGATTCCTCGACTGCACACGAAAAAGGCGACCCTCGGGTCGCCTTTTTCATTGGGCCGCCGCCGCTAGCGGCGCGTCAGATGGAAGACTCGCTCGTCTACCGCCGCGAGTCCGCTCTCGGCGAAGCGCGGATTCCCCGTCAGCACGTCCTTTTCCTCGACCATGCGCAGCGTCCAGCCGGCGGTGAAATGCCGGTCCACCTCGGCATCTTCTACCGAGAACGGTGGGCCATCCATGCGCTGCTGGTCGTATACCAGCGTCACCAGCAGTCCCTGGCAGTTATCCGGCAATATCGCCTGCAAATGGGCGACGTAGCGCTCGCGCATTTCCGGCGGCAAGGCGATCAGCGCAGCGCGGTCATAGAAGGCCCGGCACCCGGCAACGTCCTCACGGCTCAAAGCGAAAAAGTCGCCACATAGAATCTGCAACTCGCCCGCCCGATAGACCTTGAACACACCGTGCTGCGACACCTGTGGCTGCACATCACGCTCAGCGAAGAAATCCTGCACCGCGCGCTCGGCCAGTTCCACACCGATCACCCTGTGACCCTGCTCCGCCAACCAGGCCAGATCGAGGCTCTTGCCACACAGCGGCACCAGTACCGACGCATCCCTGGCCAGCCCAAGCGCAGACCAGTGGCGACGCAGGTAACCGTTGACCTTCTCCTGATGAAAACCGATTTGGCTACGCGCCCAACGATCCTGCCAGAACGCCTCATGCATGGATAAAACCTCCATAAATCCGATAGGAATGGCCAACTATTTATGCTGGAAGTCGATAGATCCAGCACCGAAGATGACGTCATCCTACTTCAGGAGCTGATCGCCATGCTGCCCTCACTGTTCATTTCCCACGGTTCGCCCATGCTGGCACTGGAGCCCGGCCTCAGCGGCCCGGCCTTGGCCAGACTGGCCCTCGAGCTGCCCAGGCCCAGGGCCATCGTGGTGGTGTCGGCGCACTGGGAAAGCCAGCACCTGCTGCTGACGGCAGGCGAGCATCCGCAAACCTGGCACGACTTCGGTGGTTTTCCGGCCCGCCTTTATGCCGTGCAGTATCCGGCACCCGGCGGACCGGAGCTGGCCGAGGAGATCGCCCAGCAACTGAACGACGCGGGCCTGTTTGCACAGCTCGATCCCCAGCGCCCCTTCGACCACGGCGCCTGGGTGCCGCTGTCGCTGATGTATCCGCAAGCCGACATCCCCGTACTGCAGCTTTCGCTACCCAGCCACCTCGGCCCCGAGATGCAGACCCGCGTGGGCCGCGCTCTGGCCAGCCTGCGCGCACAAGGCATCCTGCTGATTGGCTCCGGCAGTATCACCCACAACCTGGGCGAGTTGAACTGGCGCGCCGGCCCGGACGTCATCACGCCCTGGGCCAAGGAGTTTCGCGACTGGGTGGTGGAAAGGCTCGCAACGGACGATGAAGAGGCCTTGCACCACTACCGTCGACTGGCGCCAAATGCCGCACGCAACCACCCAAGTGAAGAGCACCTGCTGCCACTGTTCTTCGCTCGCGGCGCTGGAGGCACCTTCAAGGTTGAGCACAGCGGCTTCACCTATGGCGCGCTGGGCATGGACATCTATCGCTTCGACTGAACGGTAGAGATAGGCCAGAAACAACGAAGCCCGTCATCGACGGGCCTCGTTCATTCAGTCCAGCCGCACCAGAACACGGCCGACCATGCCGCCAGCCAGTATCCGCTCTATAGCCGTCGGCAACTCCACCAGACCGACTTCCTGGCACAACGGCGAGAGATCGAGCTTCCACTGCAGCGACAGCTTGTCCCACATGGACGCCTTGACCACCAGCGGCAGCTCTACCGAATCCACGCCCAGCAGGTTGACCCCGCGCAGGATGAACGGCAGCACGCTGGCCTGGAAGCCGACACCGGCGGTCAGGCCACAGCAAGCCACACTGCCGCTGTGGCGTAGCGACTTGACCACATTGAACAGAATGTCTCCGCCCACAGTGTCCACCGCCCCCGCCCAACGCTCCTTGAGCATCGGACGATCGCTACCCTGCTGCAGCTCTTCGCGGCTGACAATTTCGTCAGCACCGAGACCGCGCAGGAAATCGCCCTGCTCGGCCTTGCCGGTCGCGGCAGCCACGCGATAACCCAACTGCTTGAGCAGCACAACAGCGATGCTGCCAACGCCGCCCGTAGCGCCGGTGACCAGCACGGTGCCGGACTGCGGGGTGACGCCCGCCTGCTCCAGCTTGTCCACGCATAGCGCGGCGGTCAGGCCGGCAGTGCCGAGAATCATCGCCTCACGCAGCGGCAAGCCCTGCGGACGTTTGAGTGCCCAGGCCGCCGGCACACGAATGTACTGGCCGAAGCCACCAGCGGTATTCATGCCCAGGTCGTAGCCGGTAACGATCACCTCGTCGCCCACGGCGAACTCGGCAACGCTGGAGGCTTCGACTACACCGGCCGCGTCGATACCGGGCGTATGCGGGTAAGCCTTGGTCACACCGCGATTGCCGCTGGCGGACAGGGCATCCTTGTAGTTGAGCGAGGAGTAGCGCACGCGGATCAGCAGCTCACCCTGCGGTAGTTGCTCGACGTCACGCTGGACTAACTCACGCTGGAAACCGCCATTGGCGCCTTCGCTGACCTGCAAGGCCTTGAACTCGGTCATCACCCTCTCCTCTTGTGGTGGTTCGCTGCTGCGCGGCGCGAGTCGCGGCGTGCAGCCCATCATGAACGAAGCATTACCAGAAGCGCTGCTGATTGAGTCGGCTCAGCCAGGTCAGCACGAAACGATCCAGCGCCATGCTGGCCGCCAGCCCGACACGCTCCTGCAGGCTCTTTTTCTGCGCGAAATGCAGATGGAACAGCTCAGCCTCGGCGGCACGCTCAGCCAGATACTGGTCGCTGGTCTTGAGTTCGTCCACCAGCAGACGCTCCTGCGCCGCCATGCCCAACCAGACCTCTCCGGTGGCGATGGCATCGATATCCAGTTGAGGGCGATAGCGGGCGACAAAGCCCTTGAAAAGCTCATGGGTGGTTTCCAGGTCTTCCTGGAATTTCTCTCGGCCCTTTTCGGTGTTCTCACCGAATACGGTCAGCGTGCGCTTGTATTCACCGGCCGTCAGCACTTCAAAATCGATTTCGTGCTTCTTCAGCAGGCGATGCACATTAGGCAACTGCGCTACCACCCCGATGGAACCGAGGATCGCGAACGGCGCACTGAGAATCTTCTGGCCGATGCAGGCCATCATGTAACCGCCGCTGGCCGCCACCTTGTCCACGCACACGGTCAGCGGGATGCCGGCGTCGCGGATACGCACCAGTTGCGACGACGCCAGACCATAGCTGTGCACCATACCGCCACCGCTTTCCAGACGCAGCACCACTTCGTCCTCGGCCTTGGCCATGGACAACAGCGCCGTCACTTCGTGGCGCAGGTTGTCGGTGGCTGACGCCTTGATATCGCCATCGAAGTCCAGCACGAACACCCGCGACTTGCTGGGCGGCGCCTTCTTTTCCTGCTTGGCAGCCTTGGCCTGCGCCTTGCGCGTGGCCTTGAGCTGATCCTTGGACAGCACGCTGTGCTCCAGGCACTCACGCAGATCCTTGTAGAAATCATTGAGCTTCTGCACCTGCAACTGACCGCTGCTGCGCCGCCCTCTGCCGCGCGTGGCGGCGATCGCCACCAGCACCACGACGATGGCGACCACCAGGGTCAGGGTTTTCGCCAGAAAGCTGGCGTACTCGCTAAGAAACTCCACGGATCCCCCTTGGATGATGCACTGGCGCCTGCACGCCCAAAGGCTCAAGCATACCGGCGCAGCGCCTCGCCGGCCAAGCGCAGCAACACTGCATAATCGACACACAAGCAATTCAAACAAGCGTATGTTTTTTCGTTGACAGCCCCAGAGCTTCCTCATACCCTCGCGAAACATTCACCGTGCCGGGACCAATACGGACGTGGGCAGCATCTATCTGATTCGACATGGCCAGGCCTCATTCGGTGCAGACGACTATGATGTCCTGTCGTCCGTTGGCGTACGCCAGGCCGAAGTGCTGGGGGATCACCTGGAACAGCTCGGTATCAGCCTCGATCGTTGCATCAGTGGCAGCCTGCGCCGCCAGCAACACACCGCCAACGCCGCCCTGCAGCGCATGAGCAATGCGCCAGCGCTGGACATCGACGAGGCGTTCAACGAATTCGATGCCGATTCAGTGATTCGCACCCTGTTGCCTGATCTGCTGCCCGAAGAACCTGAAGCCCTGCATATCCTGCGCAACGGTGCGCAGAACCGTGCCGAGTTCCAGCGCCTGTTCGCCAAACTGATCCAGCGCTGGATTTCCGGTGAACATGACAAGCCCGGCCTGCAAAGCTGGCAGGCCTATGTCGAGCAGGTCGAAGGCGGCCTGCGGCGCATCCTCGTTCAGGCAGGCAGCAAACAGAATATCGCCGTGTTCACCTCCGGCGGCACCATCACCGCCCTGCTCCGCCTGATTACCGGCGTGCCGCCTGCAAAGGCATTCGAACTGAATTGGCAAATCGTCAATACCTCGCTCAGCCAGCTGAAATTCCGCGGCAGCGAGGTGAGTCTGGCTTCCTTCAACAGCCATGTGCATTTACAGCTGCTGAAGGCGCCGGAGCTCATCACCTACCGATGAGCTCCAGCCCACTGCGGCCGTGAGGCTGCGCGAAAAAACCGAAAAAGGATAAGACCATGAGTGTTGCTGACATCGCCCAAACCATGCAGTCCAAGTTCAACGCCGGCGCCGCTGCAGGCCTGGATCTGGTATTCCAATTCAACATCGAAGATGGCGAGAACTACGCGCTGATCGTCAAGGACGGCACCTGCGCCCTCGAGCAAGGCGACAACCCGAACGCCAACGTGACCCTGATCATGGACAGCGAAACCCTCAAGGGTATCGTCAGCGGCGAAACCGACGGCATGCAGGCTTTCATGGCCGGCAAGCTGCGCGCCGAAGGCGACATGATGCTGGCGATGAAGCTGGGCGAACTGTTCCCGGTCTGAGCCGCGAGCTGAACGCAAAACACAAAAACCGGAGTCCTGGCACTCCGGTTTTTTATTGCCTGCGCACTGGCGAAAGGCACAGGTCGAAGATGACTGATCAGGCAGTTTGATCGAGGTGCAACACGCCCGCCTATATCGGCGCGTATTGCTTGTGACAGCCCGGGTGCAGCATTAGATTAGCCAATTATCTAGGGCACCCATCATAAGTAGAAGGGATAAGCATGGCGCTCACTGACCAATCCACCCGCATCCGCACCGGCGAAGAACTCGACGCCGACGTCATCGACGCTTATCTGAAGGCCAATATCCCGGGCCTGAGCGGCGCTGCCAGTATCAGCCAGTTCCCCGGCGGCGCTTCAAACCTGACCTACCTGATCGAGTACCCGCAGCAGGAGTTCGTCCTGCGCCGCCCGCCCTTCGGCCACAAGGCCAAGTCGGCCCACGACATGGGCCGTGAGTACCGCATTCTCAACCAGCTCAACGCCGGCTTCCCCTACTGCCCCAAGGCTTACGTGCACTGCACCGACGAATCGGTGATCGGCGCCGAGTTCTACGTGATGGAGCGGGTCAAGGGCATCATCCTGCGTTCGGACATGCCCGCCGAGCTGAACTTCAGCGCTGAGCAGACCAGCGCGCTGTGCAAAAGCTTCATCGACAAGCTGGTCGAGCTGCATAACGTCGATTACAACGCCTGCGGCCTGGGCGACCTGGGCAAACCCGAGGGTTACGTCGAACGTCAGATCAAGGGCTGGAGCGAGCGCTACGAGAAAGCCCTGACCCCCGACGCACCGACCTGGGAGCCGGTCAAGGCCTGGCTGCGCGACAAGATGCCGAGCGATCACCACAAGCCCGGCATCGTGCATAACGACTACCGCTTCGACAACGTGATCCTCGACCCGAACAACCCGATGCAGATCATCGGCGTGCTCGACTGGGAGATGACCACCATCGGCGACCCGCTGATGGACCTGGGCAACACCCTGGCCTACTGGATCGAAGCCAGCGACCCGGCGCCGGTGCAACTGATGCGTCGCCAGCCGAGCAACGCGCCGGGCATGCTCACGCGCCAGCAGTTCGTCGACTACTACGCGGAAAAGGCCGGCATCGAGATAAAGAGTTTCGACTTCTACTACACCTACGGCCTGTTCCGTCTGGCCGGCATCGTGCAACAGATCTACTACCGCTTCTACCACGGCCAGACCCAGGACAAGCGCTTCGCCCAGTTCATTCAGATGAACAAGCTGCTGGAGCAGATGTGCCTGCAGGTCATCGGCAAATCCACTCTCTAACACCAGGGTAATCACAATGTCCAAGACCCAACTGTTCGACCTCGACGGCAAGATCGCCTTCGTTTCCGGCGCCAGCCGTGGTATCGGCGAGGCCATCGCCAAGCTGCTGGCTCAGCAAGGCGCGCATGTGGTCGTATCCAGCCGCAAGATCGAAGGCTGCCAGGCCGTGGCCGATGCCATCATCGCTGACGGCGGTAAGGCCACCGCCATCGCTTGTCACATCGGCGAGATGGAGCAGATCAGCAGCGTCTTCGCGCAGATCCGCGAGCAGTTCGGTCGCCTCGACATCCTGGTCAACAACGCGGCCACCAACCCACAGTTCTGCAACGTGCTGGATACCGACCTGGGCGCTTTCCAGAAGACCGTGGACGTGAACATTCGCGGCTACTACTTCATGTCCATCGAGGGCGGCAAGCTGATGAAGGAAAACGGCGGCGGCTCGATCATCAACGTCGCCTCGATCAATGGCGTCAGCCCCGGCGAGTTCCAGGGCATCTACTCGGTGACCAAAGCCGCGGTGATCAGCATGACCAAGGTGTTCGCCAAGGAGTGCGCGCAGTTCGGCATTCGCTGCAACGCCCTGCTGCCAGGCCTGACCGACACCAAGTTCGCTTCGGCACTGACCAAGAACGACGCCATCCTCAAACATGCCTTGCAGCGTATTCCGCTCAAGCGCGTGGCCGACCCGAGCGAGATGGCTGGCGCGGTGCTGTACCTGGCCAGCGAAGCATCCAGCTACACCACAGGCGTAGCGCTGAACGTGGATGGCGGCTTCCTTTCCTGAAGCTGGCTACTAAGGGTGCCAAAGTGGCCTTGTGTAGGAGCCCCGCCCCGGGGCGAAGCTTTTCGCCTGATTCGCGGCGGGGCGCCGCTCCTACATCGATTTGCAGGGTGGGCCGGGCGCTGCTTCGCTTTACCCACCGATGAAGGTCGCGGTGGGCTAAAGCCTACCCTACGTCACCGAAGCGAACGCCAACTTCGGCCCCTCTCCCGCCCTTCGGGCACCCTCTCCCATAAATGGGAGAGGGTCATCAGATGGCCGCAAGCGGCCGCTACCAGTCCTTCAGCGCGGCTTCGGCTGCAGGGTTCATCGGCTCGGCCAGCAGGCCGGTCGGCGTCAGGCTGACGCTGTACACCGCGTCGGCGGCGATAGGCAGGTAGGTGACGCGCAGCGCCTGCGGATCGAACAGCAGCAGATCACGCTGACTCAGGCGCAACCAGCGCCACAGGTCGACGCCATAGGGGCTTTCGGCGAGCTGCACGCGTCCATGTTGCGCCAGCGCCTGCTGTTCGATGGCCAGAAAACGCCCGGAAAGACGCTCCAGACGGTACCCCGGCTCAAGACCAATCAGCTCAGCCAGACCTTTCCAGCGAATCAGTCGGCCGTCGAGTTGCCACATGTCGCCCTCCAGCGTGACCGTGCGCTCGCGCCCCCCTTCGAGCAGCGTCACCTGATAACGCTGCGGACCATCGGCCTTGAAGCTCAGCGTCACCAGCGGTTTGCCCGGCTGCAGCGGCTCGTAGGCATACAGATCGTAAGCCACCAGACCGACCAAGCCGGCCAGGGCGAGAAATGCCAGACCACAGGTGCCACGCAACCAGCCGAGGAACCAGCCCGTATTGAGCAGAATGCGTAACGCCACCAGCAGCGCCAATACGGCCAACAGCGCCACCGCCCAGGCCAACCCGTCGTATTGCATCGATTGCGTTCCTTCTCTGACGAAATCCCGGCATTATGCGCAGCTCTCCCCACGGCGAACAGCCAGCAGGCTGCGCACTCGCCCACAAGTCGACACTTTATATGCCTTTCGCTCTCGAACTCGCCATCGATCCCAGCACACTCGCCATTCTCGCCCTGGTCGCCTTCATCGCCGGCTTCATCGACGCCATTGCCGGTGGCGGCGGCCTGCTGACCATCCCTGCCCTGCTCACTGCTGGCCTGCCACCGCATCTGGTACTGGGCACCAACAAGCTGTGCGCCACCTTCGGCTCGGGCACCGCAGCTCTAACCTTCTATCGGCGCAAGCTGTTCGATCCGAAGCAATGGCGCAACGCCTTGCTGGCGACGCTGATCGGCGCCCTGCTTGGCGCCGTCATCGCGCACTGGATGCCGGCCGCCTGGCTCAACCAGATGCTGCCGGTGATCGTCTTCGCCTGCGGTATTTATCTGCTGTTCGGACGCATGCCGGAGGCGCCAGCCGAACACGACCTGCCGATCGCGCGCGGCCGGCAATGGCCTCAAGGCTTTGGCCTGGGTCTTTACGATGGAGTCGCCGGCCCCGGCACCGGCGCGTTTTGGACGGTCAGCAGCCTGCTGATGTATCCGCTCGATCTGGTTCGTGCCAGCGGCGTGGCGCGCACCATGAATTTCGTCAGCAACGCTGCGGCGCTAGCCGTATTCATCGCCTTCGGCCAGGTGGCCTGGGTGCTAGGCCTGAGCATGGGTGCCGCGCTGATGGTCGGCGCCTTTCTCGGCGCACGCACGGCGATCAAGGGCGGCTCGAAGTTCATTCGCCCGGTGTTCATCACAGTGGTGTTGGCGCTGACCGCCCGCCTGGTCTGGCAGCACTGGTTTGGCTGATTCCAGTGGGCGATCCGTGATCGTGCAGGAGCGGCTTCAGCCGCGAAATGGTCGATGACGTTCGCAGCTGAAGCCGCTGCCACATGAGGTGCTCTAGGCCGGCAGCGTCGGCTCAGGCAAGCCAAGACGGCGCGCAACATAAAGATCAATCAGATGGCGGGCGATGGAACGCGACGCCGGCAACGGTGGCAGGTCATCAACGCGGAACCAGCGCGCATCCTCGATCTCGTCTTCCTGCATGACGATCTCACCACTGGCGTACTCGGCGTGGAAGCCGAACATCAACGAATGCGGGAACGGCCAGCCCTGGCTACCGATGTATTGCAGGTTCTTCACCTCAATGCCAACTTCCTCACGCACCTCACGCGCCACGCAATGCTCCACTGACTCGCCCGGTTCGACGAAGCCGGCCAGGGTGCTGTAGACGCCCGTGACGAAGCGCGGCGAACGCGCCAGGAGGATCTCGTCCCCGCGCGTGACCAGCACAATCATGCTCGGCGAAATGCGCGGATAGTGCTGCGACTCGCAGCTGTCGCAACGCATCGCCCGCTCGCCAGGAAGCTGACGAGTCGGCGCACCGCAACTGCCGCAATAACGATGCTCGGCGTACCAGGTACCGATCTGCGCGGCATAGGCCAGCATGCGGAAGGTTTCTGCTTCACCCTGCAGCATGAACTGACGCAGGCTCTGCCAGCTGCAGCCCTCCAACGTCGCAGAGGGTTTTAGTTGCAGCAGATAAACGGCATCGTCACCGAAATGACCGATACCCTGCTCGCCGAGAATCGGCAGGTCCTGGCGCTTGACCCAGTCACGCGGGAATAGCACGCCGTTGCTATCGACTAGAAAGTGCTGCTGGCTATAAAGCACCGCCCAGCCGCCAGGCTGGGCAGGATCGAGAAAGGTGTTGCGCCAGACCATCAGGCCGCCACCGGCATGCCCAGTGCCTTGACGCTTTCTTCAGCCAGGTCGAGCACGCTGGGGCGGGTTTCCGGACGCATCACTGCGCCCGCTTCCAGGTAGTACTCGAGACTGCTCAGGGCATCCGCCAGGGTTTCCAGCATCTGCTCCGAGGGCATTTGCGCGGACTCGAGCATGCGTGTCTGGATATAGTCGGCGCAGGCACCGACCAGCATCGCCGCGCGGCGCTGCTCGAGGAACCAAAGTCCACCACGCACGGCTTGCAGGCTGAATGGCACGTTGGACAGGTGCATCTTGTCGCCAGCCGACTCCAGATACGCGGTGATGGCGCGCTTGGCCAGAGCCAGACCGGCCTGGGCCTCGTCGACCACGACGATACGGGCTTCGTTAAGCTGATGGCTGGCGAAAGAATCAGCCTCATTGCCCGGCTCGACGGCAGCGGGCCTGATATCGCGACCTTCGCCACGTTCCAGGCTGGCCACCATGCCTTCGACGTAGAGCACGGCATCGGCCAGCTTATGCAACTGCTCCGCCTGTGGCGGCGTGTCTTCGCCCCAGGCAGCGACCAGCGGCAGCTGCGCGCCAAGCGAGTTGCCGGCAGAGTTCAGACCGACCATGCCCAGGGTCTTGGCCAACTTGCCCAGCAACGCATGCAGGGTGCCCAGCGTTTCGCTCTGCAAGGTGCCGCGCTCGAGCAGGTCGAGCATGTCCTTGACGCTGGCCAACTCTTCGCGAATCGCCGTGGACAACGAACGCATCACTGCCTGGCCCGGTCCGGCAAGGCGCTGGTATTCCTCTTCCAGCAGGTGGTCGGTGAACGGCAACGGCGTGAGACCGAAGACTTCGCGCATGGCGCTGGCGTGCGGCCCCTGGCTGTCGGCCAGCGCGACCAGATACAGCAGCTCTTTCAGCAAACTGCGTGGCGCTTCGTACTGCGGGTTACCGAGCATCAGCTTGAGTTCGCGATCGACCCGCGAGAACAACTGCTTGCGCGATTTGCGTGGCAGCAGTTGACCATCGCACTGGGCCTCGATGGCGGCAGCGCCGATCCAGCACATGCGCCCACGCGGCTCATTGGCGAACAGACTGTCCAGGCGCGCCATGGCGCGCACCATCAATTTGAGGCTGGCCTGTGGATTCTGCTCACGGATAAAGCCCAGCAACCCTACCTGATACATGTGACGCAGGCGCTTGCCTTCGCTCAGCTTGGCGGCGCCATCGAGTGGCTGGGTAGCCGTGTGCGGCCGCGCATGATCGAGGCGCACGCTGAAGAAGAAACTCTCCGGCAGCGGCTGCTGCGCGCCAGCCTGACGCAAATCGTTGATCGCCGGCAGCAGCAGCTCAGGCATTTCCTGGCGATGGGCGTCGACGCTTTCCAGATAGCGGCGCAGCACATGCAGGGCATTGCTCAGCGCCGAAAGCTGCGCGTCGCGCTCCTCGCCAGCCCCGGCGGGAATATCAGTGGCCTGATCCAGCACTTCCTGGGCCAGCAACTCGGCACCGGCCAGCTCGATCAGGTTGAGCGTGCCGCGCACCTGGTGCAGGCTTTCCACCGCCTGCTGCAACAGGCTGCCGTTGTGCCGCTCGGCGATGAAATGCTCCAGGCTCTGCTCGGCCTCTTCCATGGTGACGAACAGCTCGTCGCGCACCAGATTCAGGGATGTGGCTCCACTTACCATGCTCTAGGCCTCGCAGCGAACATCAGCGAATACGGCATCAGTCGGCAAACTCCGGCTTCTGCTTGGTCATGTGCGCCGCCATGGCCAGGCGCAGGTCTTCCGACTGCAGCATGGCGGCATTCCAGGTTGCGATGTATTCAAGGCCATCGTCGACCCGGTGATCGCGCATATAGCGGATCATTTCCTTGGTTCCACGCACGGCAATCGGCGACTTGGCGGCAATTTCCGCGGCAATCTCCATCACCCCGGCCAGCAGCGCTTCCTGATTTTCGTAGGCGCGATTGACCAGGCCGATACGCGCGGCTTCATTACCGTCAATGGTGCGCCCGGTGAAAGCCAGCTCGCGCATCATGCCATCGCCGATGATGCGTGGCAGGCGCTGCAGGGTGCCGACGTCAGCGGCCATACCCATGTCGATTTCCTTGATGGAGAACTGCGCATCGACGCTGCAATAGCGCATGTCGCAGGCGCTGATCAGATCGATGGCGCCGCCAATGCAGTAACCCTGAATGGCAGCCAGCACTGGCTTGCGGCAGTTGTCGACGGCGTTGAAGGAGGCTTGCAGCTCGAGAATCTTGCGGCGCAGCGCGGTGGCATTACGACCAACGTCCTTGCCCAACTGTGCGCCGACCGAAGCCAGCAGCATCAGGTCGATGCCCGAGGAAAAGTGTTTGCCCGCACCGGAGAGGACCACGACACGCACCGCATCGTTGTCATCGACCCACTGGAAGATTTCGATGATCTCGCGCCAGAAGTCGGCGTTCATTGCGTTGATCTTGTCCGGACGGTTGATCTGCACATGGGCGATCTTGTCCGCCAGTTCGACGCGGAAGGCTTTGTAGTCGGACATGGCAGGCATCCTCAGCCGTGGCTCGGCAGTACAGTAACAATTTTGTGATTAATAACCGAACAACTATAACAAGCACGCCATAAAAGTCGATGCTTGCCACTGTGACGCAGGGCACGCCCCGGATGTTAACAACCGCTTTGAGTATCACGGATAAGAGCTTGATCTACCGAGGGTCTTGCCCTCGGCACCCACCTCGGTAATTCACTCCACGAGGCAGTCCACGCAATAGCGCCCCGCCTCGGTCTGCAAACCGTGCACATCGATATCGAAACCGGGGAAGGCCTGGTCGAAGGTCCGCGCGAAAGCCAGGTAGTCGAGAATCGAGCGAGTGGCAGCAGTGAAGCGCTCGCCCGGCATGATCAACGGAATGCCCGGCGGATAAGGCACCAGCATCACCGCAGCGATACGCCCCAGCAACTGATCGATGGGCACCGCCTCGACCTCGCCGCGCACCAGGCGGTCATAGGCATCGGCCGGTTTGATCGCCAGCTCGGGAAGCGCGGTGTACATGCTTTTCAGCGCCTTGGCCGTGGCGTTTTCGCGGTAGCAGCCATGCAGCGCATCGCACAGGTCGCGCAGGCCCATGCCGTGATAACGGCCGCCCCCGGCGTTGGCAATGCAGGGCAGCACATCGATCAGCGGCAGATTGGCGTCGTAGCTGCGCTTGAACTCCAGCAGCTCGGTCAGCAGCGTGCTCCACTTGCCCTTGGTGATCCCCATGGAGAACAGTACCAGGAAGGAGTACAAGCCGGTTTTCTCCACCACCAGGCCGCGCTCCCAGAGAAACTTGCTGACCACCGCGGCGGGAATCCCCTGCTGCTCCAGTTTGCCGGCCGCATTGAGGCCGGGCATCACCAGCGTGACCTTGATCGGATCGAGCAGCACATAGTCATCAGCCACTTCGCCGAAGCCATGCCAGTCGGCGTCCGGCTGCAACACCCAGTCGGAGGTCTTCAGGCTGTCGGCACCATCGACCTCACCCGGCTGCCAGATGCTGAACCACCAGTCCTCGGCGCTCAGGTTGCGTCGCACATTGGCCAGGGCGCGGCGAAAGCTCAGCGCCTCGTCGAAGGTTTCCTGGATCAGCGAACGCCCTGCCGGCCCCTCCATCATCGCCGAGGCCACGTCCAGCGAGGCGATGATGCCGTACTGCGGCGAGGTGGAGATGTGCATCATGAAGGCTTCGTTGAAGCGGTCGCGATCCAGTTGCCGTTGCCCGCCGTCCTGCACGTGAATCATCGAGGCCTGGCTGAAGGCCGCCAGCAGCTTGTGCGTCGAATGTGTGCTGAACACCAGTGGCGAGCGCTCGTCGTACTGGGTGCCCATGCCATAGCGGCCGGCATAGAACTCGTGGAAAGCGGCGTAGGCATACCAGGCCTCGTCGAAGTGCAGCACCTCGACCGAGTCACCCAGCGCCTGCTTGACCATTTCCGCGTTGTAGCAGAGCCCGTCATAGGTGGAGTTGGTCACCACCGCCAGCTTGACCTTGGGCGCACGGCCTCGCGCCAGCGGGCTGGCGTCTATCTTGGCCTGGATCGACTCCCTACTGAACTCGGAGAGCGGAATCGGCCCGATGATCCCCAGCTCGTTGCGCTCCGGGCACAGATAAAGCGGAATCGCGCCGGTCATGATGATCGAGTGCAGGATCGACTTGTGGCAGTTGCGATCCACCAGCACCAGGTCGTCGCGACCGACCATCGAATGCCAGACGATCTTGTTCGCCGTCGAGGTACCGTTGATCACGAAGAAGGTGTGGTCAGCGCCAAAGTTGCGCGCCGCACGCGCCTCGGCCTCGGCCAGCGGGCCGGTGTGATCGAGCAGCGACCCCAGCTCCGGCACCGATACGGACAGGTCGGAACGCAGCGTGTTTTCACCGAAGAACTGGTGAAAGGCCTGGCCCACCGGGCTCTTGCGATAGGCTACGCCGCCGCCATGCCCAGGCGTGTGCCAGGAATAGTTGGATTGCGCAGTGTGCTGCACCAGCGCCTTGAAGAACGGCGGCAGCAGGCCGTCGAGGTAGTTGTGCGCCGCACGGGCAACCTGCCGCGCCAGGAAGGACACGGTGTCTTCGTAAAGATAGAGGATGCCCCGCAGGTGATTGAGATCGGCCATGGCCTCGGCCGGCGCGTTCTCGATGGTGACCTGCTCGCCCAGGGCGAAGATCGGCAATTGCGGCGCCCGCACCCGCGCCACGCGGATCAGCTCGACCATGTCATGCAGCAGGCGGCTGTTCTCCCCCGCGCCCTCTGCCGCCACCAGAATGCAGGCCAGACCATGGTGGGTGGAAGCGACGATACGCCCCTCGGCGGCGCTGGCCGTGGGCAGGATGCTGAAACCGTCCTGGGTGAGCTCCTGAGCGATGGCGCGTACGCGATCACCGGCCACGGTGTCGGCCTTGATGTCGCGGTGCACGATAAGGACGGGGAATTTAAGATCTTTATACATTGTGACGTCCTGAAGGCTGGCAGGCCTGGCCTGCCCATCGCCTCAGGTTAGAGGCTCCCCCTGATCGGCGGAACCCCCTGTGCATCACGCTATAAGAAAAGGTCGCAATTGCGCTGTTCGGTTATTCCGGCGCTTTTTCCAGCTGCGCCCACAGCGATGGGCCGCCGGCGGATTTCTCGATCACGGCCAGGCGTGCCAGATGTGCCGCAAGCTCCTCTTCGCTGGCGCGAATGACGCGCGTGCGTTGACGTGAGGCGTCCAGACGACGGATCGGCGTGGGCTGCTGGCGCCCGCTACCGTCGCCGTCGGAACCCTCACCGGCCAGGGACAGATTGGTCTGCCCGCCGGTCATCGCCAGGTAGACGTCGGCGAGGATCTCCGAGTCGAGCAAGGCGCCGTGCAGTTCGCGGTTGGAGTTGTCGACGCCGTAACGCTTGCACAGCGCGTCCAGGCTGTTGCGCTGCCCCGGATGGCGCTCGCGCGCCATCATCAGGGTATCCAGTACCGAGCAGTAGTCGCTGACATCGGAACGCTCGCTCTGCCCCAGCAGGGCGAACTCGTTGTTGATGAAACCAACGTCGAACGCCGCGTTGTGGATGATCAGTTGGGCGCCCTTGATGAATTCGTAGAACTCATCGGCGACTTCCTTGAAGCGCGGCTTGTCGGCGACGTACTCGTTGGTGATGCCGTGAACCGCGATGGCGCCTTCGTCGATCTCACGATCGGGGTTGAGATAGACATGGAAGTGACGCCCGGTCAGGCGGCGGCCCAGCAATTCGACACAACCGATCTCGATAATGCGGTGCCCGTCAGTGACCGGCATACCCGTGGTTTCGGTATCCAGCACTACGTAGCGCTTGACGGTGTTTTCGGTTGTCACGCCTTGCCTCTCTCATCTATCCGGGTTGTCGCACATTCAGCGCGGCATCTTAACTCAGGTGGGATGTCATCGCTCAGCGCGCCGCACGCACCTCGTCGACGCCACGGTTGGCCAACTGATCGGCGCGTTCGTTGCCAGGGTGACCGGTGTGACCACGCACCCACTGCCAGCTTACCTGGTGGCGATTCACTTCCTCATCCAGCTTCTGCCAGAGGTCGGCGTTTTTCACCGGTTCTTTCGAAGCGGTCTTCCAGCCGCGTTTCTTCCAGTTCGGCAGCCATTCCTGGATACCTTTCATCACGTACTGCGAGTCGGTCACCAGCTTGACCGAGCACGGCCGGGTCAGCGCGATCAGGCCGGCAATCGCCGCCATCAGCTCCATGCGGTTGTTGGTGGTATTAGGGTCTCCACCCCAGAGTTCCTTCTCCACACCTTTGTACACCAGCAGCGCGCCCCAACCTCCGGGACCAGGATTGCCCTTGCAGGCGCCGTCGGTATAAATCACCACGTCATGGGTTTCAGACATTCATAAACTCTGTACAGAATTGTTTGGCTGGGGCTTGGCCGACAGCCAATTGCCGCAATCAGTTGTCAAGGTCGCGCCGGCTGACCTTGGCCACCGGCATCGGCAGCAATTTGCCCATAGGCTCGCGGCGCGATTGCCGCAACGGGCGCAAACCAACCACCAGCTTGCGCGCTACCAACAGGTAGAAACCGGCGCCCGGCAACTGCCAGGCATTACCCCAACTTTCCATTCGCCGCAGGCGCATTTGCCAGGCCAGCGAAGCGAGCGGCGGACGATAGCACCCGAACCGGCGTTTCTCCAACGCAAAGCCCAGCAAACTCAGCCAGTCACCGACACGGCTCGGCGCAATACAGCGCGCCTTGGCCAAACCGTCCCGCGCGAACAGGCGCCGCACGCCCCAGGCGCTCCAGGGATGAATACCCAGAATCAACAGATGCCCGCCAGGCCTGACGCTGCGCGCCGCCTCACGCAGCAGGCCGTGAGGCGACAGACTGAAATCCAGGCCGTGCTGCAGCACCACTACATCGGCGGCATGTTCACCCAAGGGCCAGGATTGCTCTTCACAGACGATCTGCACGCCAGGCATCGGGGCACCAAGACGCACGTTATGCTGAATTTGCCCCGCCTTGGGCGGGCCTTCGGCGCCGGGGCCGTAGCTCACCAGATAGCCCCCGAAAAAGCGCGCCAACTCCTCTTCCAGCAAGCGCCGCTCCTGCTCCAGCAACAGCTGCCCGAGTGGGCCGGCAAGCCAGTCGCGCGCCTCGCCGATGAGTTTGAGCCACTCAGGGTCGGCCTGGGCGAATGCCTGATCAGTCATTGCTGCCTCCGCATGACAGGTTCTGCATGTCCTGTCTAAGATGCACCTTTATCACCAGCTTAGCGACCCGCAATGATCCAGATCGACGCGTTGCCCGCCTTCAATGACAACTATATCTGGCTGCTGCAGGATGCCCGTAGCAAGCGCTGTGCCGTGGTCGACCCCGGTGACGCGGCGCCGGTCATGGCCTGGCTGGAGGCTCGTCCTGACTGGACGCTCAGCGACATCCTGATCACCCATCATCACTTCGATCATGTCGGCGGCGTCGAAAAGCTGAAGAACGCCACCAGCGCACGTGTCGCCGGCCCGGCAGCGGAAAAGATCCCGGCCCGTGATGTCGACCTGAACGATAACGACGAAATCGAAGTGCTCGGTCTGCGGTTCAAGGTCATGGCAGTACCTGGCCATACCCTCGGCCATATCGCCTATTACCAGGCCGAACAGAACCTGCTGCTCTGTGGTGACACCCTGTTCGCAGGCGGCTGTGGCCGCCTGTTCGAAGGCACACCGCAACAGATGCATCAATCACTTGGACGTTTGGCAGCCCTGCCCGCCAACACGCTGGTGTACTGCACCCACGAATACACCCTGAGCAATCTGCGCTTCGCCCACGCCGTCGAACCGGACAACGCACGCCTGAACGAGCGCCTGGCCGAAGTGACCCGCTGGCGCGACGAGGGTCGCATCAGCCTGCCGTCGAACATCGAACTGGAACTGGCCACCAATCCTTTTCTGCGTGTCGGCGAGCCTTCGATCATCGCCGCGGCAAAAGGACGCGAAGATGGGCAATCGAGCGAGCCGAGCGCCGTATTCGCCTGCCTACGTGCCTGGAAGGACAGTTTCTGAATCGGGGGAAAGCCCAACCTACGCGTTACCAGGACGATATCCTGAACCTCGCGTGCGCCAAGTCCGACCGCTGCGGATGCAGGTCACAAAAGGCTGGTGAAAACTTGACCACCCCCGCTTCGGTTCCTAGAATCGCCCGACCTTTTCGCCGGGACATACACCTCACCTAATGCCTTTATCATCACGCAAGCCATTGAATATAAAGGTATTAGTGCGAAGCTCTCGAGCGCTCGCGGTCATGTGTTGCATGATCCTGGCCGGCTGTCAGAGCCTGCCCAACGACCCCCCGGATCGTTCTACCGATACCTCTCGTGCCATTGGCCTGGAGCGTGAGCCCGAGTGGCTGAGTAGCAGCGAAGCCAAACCTCGCGAATACGCCGATATCTGGGAGCGCGTGCGCGACGGCTTCAAGCTGCAGGATGAAATCGGCATCAACCCGCGCATCGAACGTGTGCGTCTGTGGTACGCAAGCAATCCGAAACACGTCAATACCGTCAGCGAGCGCAGCGCTCCTTATATCCACTACATCGTCGAGCGCCTGGCCGAACGCGACATGCCGATGGAGCTGGCGCTGCTGCCGGTGATCGAAAGTGCTTACGACCCACAGGCCTACTCCTCGGCGCATGCGGTCGGCCTCTGGCAGTTCATTCCCTCGACCGGCCGCTACTACAACCTGCGCCAGACCAACTGGTACGATGGCCGCCGCGACGTCACCGCGTCGACCCAGGCCGCGCTCAACTATCTAAGCCGCTTGCACGAAATGTTCAACGGCGACTGGTTGCTCGCCCTGGCCGCCTACAACGCCGGCGAAGGCCGCATCAGTCGCGCCATCGAACGCAACGAGAAGCTCGGCCTGCCCAGCGACTACTGGAACCTGTCGCTGCCCAAGGAAACCGAGGACTACGTGCCCAAGCTACTGGCGCTGTCGCAGGTGATCCTGACGCCGGAAGCCTACAACGTGAGCCTTTCGCCGATCGCCAACGAACCCTACTTCGAGCAGATCGCGATCAAGCAGCACATGGATCTGGCCCGCGTCGCCAAACTGGCCGACCTGGATGAACAGGAGCTGCTGCAGCTCAACCCCGCCTACAAACGCGGCATTACTCTCGACGGCCCGCAACATCTGCTGGTGCCGACCGAGAAAGCCGAGATGCTCAGCGCCAACCTGGCCCTGATGAAACCGCAGGAAATGGTCGACTGGCAGAGCTACACCGTGCGCTCCGGCGATAGCCTGCACGCCATTGCCAATCGTCATCACTTGACAGTGAGCATGCTCAAGGACGTCAACCGCCTGAGCAGCAACAACCTGAGAATCGGCCAGGTGCTGACCATTCCTGGCAAACCTGGCGCGCAACCGATCGAGCCGCTGTATCAACAGCGCAACATCGCGCAGAGCCCGGCCGGCAGAACCTATCAGGTAAAGAACGGCGACAACCTGTGGCAGATCGCTCGCGCCAACCAGGTCGCCGTGCATGATCTGAAGCGCTGGAACAAGCTGCAAGGCAATCAACTGAAAGTCGGCCAGGTGCTCAATCTGGCCGCCGCCGACAGCGCCCCGCAGGTTGCCAGCACGACGCGCAACAGTTCCAGCTCACGGGACAAGGCCACCTACTACCGCGTACAGCAAGGCGACTCGCTGTACGTGATCGCCAAGCGCTTCAAGATTGACCTCAAGCGCCTGCAGGCCTGGAATCCACGCAGCAGCAAGCTGCAACCTGGGGAAAGGCTGACCCTCTATCTACCCTGATCAGCGCTTGCTGATTGCCTCCAGGCAACGCCCCGCCAGTTGCGTGAAACGCTGAAACGCCACGAACTGCTCATGTCGCAGCGCCCGCCCGGACAGTCGACTGTCGGCATATAGCACGCCGATCTCCCGCGTACCCGCGATGATCGGCGCGATGAAGAACATACCCGCACCCAGACTGCGCCGAATCGGCTGGGTCACCAGCTCGGCGAGGTTGTAGCTGGCGGGCACGCCCATCCAGATCGCCTCACGATGGCGCAGTGCATAACTGAAGATATGCGGCTGCTCCACCTGCTCGGCCGGCAGCACGAAATCCTCCAGCCATTGCTGAGACTTTTTCCCGATCACTCGTTTGGCGCGGAAGCGGCTCTGTCCATCGGCCAGCACCGTGAGCATCACCCGCTCCAGGCCAGCGCCCCGATGCAAGCCTTTGAGCAAGGTGTCGAGCACCAGCCCGACATCGGCCCTGGCATTGACCATCAGGCCGAGATCCTGCAATGCCTGCTGCATAACCAACAGATCCGGCTGCAGCAAACGCGCACGACGCTCCTCCTGCTGCTGGCGAATCAGCTCGGGATCGGTATTGGGAATCAGCCGGCACAACTTGCTGGCGCCGAAGGTCGAGGCGACCTTGACCGCTTCATCAGCACTGGCCAGCACCTGCTGCAGGGTTTCCTCCGGAGTCAGCTCGATAAAGGCCGCCACCTTGCCCAACACGCCCTCCATTTCTGCACAATCCCAGCCACCCAGCGCCGCCTCGCTGATGCGCACGCCCAACTGCACGGCGTAGGCAGCCGGATCATGCTGGCTGGCGCCCGCCTGAGCGAGGGTGGCGGTTTCGCCCAGGTTCCAGCTTTTCAACAACGCCTGGGTAAGTTGACGGAAGCTCGCACCGAGCACCTCACGCACCGCTTCATCGACATCGACACCGGGGCGCTCAAGGGCATCGGCTAGCTCGTCAGCCTGCGCCCCACCACAGCCCCAGAACGCCAGCTCGCCCAGATGATGGAGCAGCGCAGCGATGAACACTTCTTCGGTGTGCCCGGAAATGACATAGCCGGCGAGGTTGCGCGCCTGCACCGCGGCATGGAAAGAACGCGCGAGTAACGCCTGCAGCTGCTCACGCGGCGCGCGGGTAAGCAGCCCGTCTATCAGGCTGACAGAAAGGCTGATCAGGCGCACATTGTCGAAGCCGATCAGTACGATGGCTCGCGAGATGGTCTTTATGGTTTCCTGGGAAGGGTTGTAGTAGACGCTGTTGCCGACCCGCAGCACCTTGCTGGTCAGCGCCGCATCACGCAGCAACACATCGGCCAGTTGCTGTACCGAAGCAGAATCCTGCTGCGCAAGACGTTGCAGATCCTGCACCACTGCAGCCAGCGCGGGCAGTTCGGCTTGGTTCAGGCGATCGATCCATGACTGCAAACCATGGCTTCGTTCCGACAAATTCGTACCCTCATGGCGTGTTCCTGAAGTGTATGTCATGGCGTGGTAACCGCCCGCCCACCGTTGCACTCTTTTTCCTGCCCATACAAGCTGTTACTGTACCGACCCAGAAGCCCAAACGCCGCCATGGATCGGATCTCACGCCCGATGCGTCCCCTCCTACTGCTGTTCCTCAGCCTGGCCTTGAGCTTTCCCGCCTCTGCGACTATCAGCGAAAGCCACGGCTACGCCCAGTTCGGGACACTCAAGTACCCCGCCAGCTTCAGTCATTTCGACTGGGTCAACCCCGATGCGCCCAAAGGCGGCACGTTGCGCATCATGGCGTCCGGTACTTTCGATACGCTCAACCCCTACACGCTCAAGGGCAGCAGCCCGATCTCGACCGCGCATTTCCTGCAATACGGCGCCAATGAGCTGAACGAACCCTTGATGGTGGGCACTGGCGCCTATGATCCCTCGGGGGATGAGCCTGCCTCCAGTTACGGCCTGATCGCCAAGACCGTCGAGTACAGCGAAGACCGTAGCTGGGTGGTGTTCAATCTGCGTCCGGAAGCCCGCTTTCACGATGGCAAACCGATCACCGCCTACGACGTAGCCTTTTCCTATCGCCTGCTGCGTAACGACGGCCACCCGCAGTACCGCACCAACCTGCAGGAAGTGAAACGCGTCGACATTCTCGGCCGGCACCGCATCCGCTTCGTCTTCAAGCGTGCCGGCAATCCGCTGTTGATCCTGCGCCTGAGTGAACTGCCGGTGCTGCCGCAGCATTACTGGAAAGACCGCGACTTCAAAAGCACGACATTCGAAGCTCCGCTGGGCAGCGGCCCCTACCGCATCGTTCAGGTCGTGCCCGGCCGCCGCCTGGTGTTCGAACGGGTGAAGGACTGGTGGGGCAAGGATCTGCCGGTCAATCGCGGCAAGTACAACTTCGACCGCGTCGAAGTGGAGTTCTACCGCGACAACCATGTCGCCTTCGAAGCCTTCAAGGCCGGTGAATTCGACTTCTACATCGAGAACCAGGCCAAGAACTGGAGCAACGGCTATCGCTTTCCGGCCGTGACCCGCGGCGACGTGATCCGCGCCGAGATTCCGCACCAGATACCGACCCAGACCCAGGCGTTGTTCATGAACACCCGACGCGCCACGTTCGCTGATCGCAGGGTGCGCCAGGCGCTGGGGCTGATGTTCGACTTCGAGTGGACCAATCGCACGCTGTTCAACAACGCCTACGTGCGCGCCGCCAGCTACTACCCCAACAGCGAATTCTCGGCCACCGGCAAGCCCGAAGGCGCGGAGTGGCTGTTGCTTTCGCCGCATCGCGACAAGCTGCCCCCTCGCCTGTTGAGCGAGGCACCGACACAACCGGTAACCGATGGCCGTGGCATCCCCCGGGAAACCTTGCGCCGCACCCTCGGTCTATTGGCCGATGCCGGCTGGAAGCCTGTCGGCCAGGAGTTGCGCAATGCGCGAGGTCAACGCCTCGAGTTCGAGATCATGCTGGTCAACCCCAGCCTCGAACGCATTCTCCAACCCTATATCGCCAACCTCGCCAGTATCGGCATACGCGCCAACCTGCGCACTGTCGATCGCGCCCAATACAAGCAACGCCTCGACCAGTTCGACTACGACATGATCCTGCTGACCCTGCCGCAAAACCTCAGCCCCGGCCTGGAACAATCGCTGTACTTCCACTCCAGCCAGGTGAACATCAAGGGTGGCAAGAACTATGCAGGCGTAAACGATCCGGTAGTCGACGAGATGATCGACAAGCTGCTCTCGGCACAGACCCGCGACGAACAGATCGCAGCCACGCGGGCCCTGGATCGGGTCCTGCTCTGGCAGCACTACAGCATTCCCAACTGGTACATCAATTATCACCGCCTGGCGTACCGCAACCGGTTCGCCTTCGTCACCACGCCGCCCTACACCCTGGGCCTGCGCACCTGGTGGCTGAAGCCCACGGAGAACGCTCGATGATCCACCCGCTGCGCAGTTTCCTGCTCCACGGTAGCAGCCTCATCCTGCTCGGCCTGGCCGGCCTCACCCTCGCTGCCCCAAAACATGCCGTCACGCTCTACGACGAGCCGCCCAAATACCCTGCCAACTTCACGCACTTCGAATACACCAACCCCGACGCGCCCAAGGGCGGCACCTTTCGCGAGGCGGGTTTCGGTGGTTTCGACAGCCTCAACCCGTTCATCAGCAAGGGCGTGGCTGCCGACAATATCAACCTGATCTACGACACCCTGACCGTACAGAGCCTGGACGAGCCGTTCACCGGCTACGGACTGGTGGCGGAGAAGATCGAGAAGGCGCCCGACAACGCCTGGGTGCGCTTTGTGCTGCGCAAGGAAGCCCGCTTCCATGACGGCACGCCGATCACCGCCGAAGACGTCAAGTTCACCTTCGATACGCTGATGGAAAAAGGCGCACCGATGTACCGCGGCTACTACGCGGATGTCGAGCGGGTCGAGGTGGAATCGCCTCACAGTGTGCGCTTCGTGTTCAAGCATGCCGGCAATCGCGAGCTGCCGTTGATCGTCGGGCAACTGCCGGTGCTGCCCAAGCACTGGTGGGCCGAGCGCGACTTTTCCAGGAGCAATCTCGAGGTACCCCTGGGCAGCGGCCCGTACAAGGTCGGTCGTGTCCAGGCGGGCCGCAGCATCCGCTACGAGCGTGTCGACGACTGGTGGGCCAAGGACCTGCCCGTCAGTCGCGGCTTCTACAACTTCGACACCCTGCAGATCGATTACTACCGCGACAACACCGTGGCCCTGGAGGCGCTCAAGGCCGGGCAGTTCGACTACTGGCTGGAAACCAGCGCGAAGAACTGGGCCACGGCCTACAACACCCCGGCAGTCGCCAACGGCCAGTTGATCAAGGAAGAAATCCAGAACCGTAATCCCACCGGGATGCAGGGCTTCATCTTCAACACCCGTCGCCCGCAGTTCCAGGATCGCCGCGTACGTGAGGCCCTGGGCCTGCTGTACGACTTCGAATGGGCCAACAAGCGCCTGTTCAACGGCGCCTATTTCCGTACCCGCAGCTACTTCGACAATTCCGAACTGGGCTCGCAGGGGCTGCCCGGCGAAGACGAGCTGGCAATTCTCGAGCCGCTACGCGGCAAGATTCCGGCCGAGGTATTCAGCGAGGAGTTTCGCGTACCGGTCACCGACGGCAGCGGCATCATTCGCGAGCAACAGCGCCGCGCCTACCAACTGCTGCAGCAGGCCGGCTGGCGCATTGAAGGTGATCGCATGCTCGATGCCAACGGTCAGCCGGTCAGCTTCGAGTTCCTTCTTGCACAAACCGAGTTCGAGCGCGTGCTGCTGCCATTCAAACGCAACCTGGCCGACCTTGGCATGGATCTGGTGATCCGGCGCGTCGACGTTTCGCAGTACGTCAACCGCCTGCGCTCGCGTGACTTCGACATGATCGTCAGCGGCTTCGGTCAATCCAACTCGCCGGGCAACGAGCAACGCGAATACTGGCACTCCTCCAGCGCCGACAATCCTGGTAGCCGCAATTTCATCGGCCTCAAGGACCCGGCCATCGACCAGATCGTCGAAGGTCTGATCAACGCTAACTCGCGGCAGGACCTGATCGCCCACACCCGCGCGCTGGACCGCGTATTGCTGTGGGGCTATTACGTGATCCCCAACTGGCACATCAAGACTTGGCGCGTCGCTTACTGGAACCGTTTCGAACATCCGAAAGTGACGCCGCTCTACGATATAGGCCTGCACACCTGGTGGGTACGCCCAGGCCAGGAGCAGCCGAGCAAGGCCCAGCAGCAAGCTGCAGAACAGGCGACCGAAGAGGCGAAGCAATAATGCTGGCCTATATCTTTCGCCGCCTGCTGCTGATCATCCCGACCCTGTTCGGCATTCTGGTGATCAACTTCATCATCATCCAGGCCGCACCCGGCGGCCCGGTCGAGCAGATGATCGCCAAGCTGGAGGGTTTCGATGCCGCCGCTGGCGGCGCCACCGGGCGAATCGGTGGTGGTGGCGCCGAAGTGTCGGTGGCTGGCTCCAATTACCGTGGCGCACAGGGTCTCGATCCCAAGCTGATCGAAGAGATCGAGAAGATGTACGGCTTCGACAAGTCGGCGCCAGAACGCTTCTGGATCATGCTCAAGAACTACGCCCAGCTGGACTTCGGTTCCAGCTTCTTTCGCGATGCCCAGGTCATCGACCTGATCATCGAGAAGATGCCGGTGTCGATCTCGCTCGGCCTGTGGAGCACCTTGATCATGTATCTGGTGTCCATACCGCTGGGCATCGCCAAGGCCACCCGCCACGGCAGTGCCTTCGACGTCTGGACCAGCTCGGCAATCATCGTCGGCTACGCCATCCCCGCTTTCCTCTTCGCCATTCTGCTGATCGTGCTGTTTGCCGGCGGTAGCTACTGGGACTGGTTCCCACTGCGCGGCTTGACCTCGAACAACTTCGAGCAACTCAGTCTCGGCGGCAAGATTCTCGACTACCTCTGGCATCTGGTGCTGCCGGTTACCGCCCTGGTCATCGGCAACTTCGCCACCTTGACCCTGCTGACCAAGAACAGCTTTCTCGACGAGATCAACAAACAATACGTGGTGACCGCCCGCGCCAAGGGCCTGACCAACAATCGCGTGCTCTACGGCCACGTCTTCCGCAACGCCATGCTGCTGATCATCGCCGGCTTCCCCGCCGCCTTCATCGGCATCTTCTTCACCGGCTCCCTGCTGATCGAGGTGATCTTCTCCCTCGACGGTCTGGGCCTGATGAGTTTCGAGGCGGCGATCAACCGCGACTACCCGGTGGTGTTCGGCACCCTGTTCATCTTCACCTTGCTGGGGCTGATCGTGAAATTGATCGGTGACATCACCTACACCCTGGTCGATCCGCGCATCGACTTCGAAAGCCGGGAGGGTTGAGCATGAAACTCTCCCCTCTCAATCAGCGTCGTTTCGACCGTTTCAAGGCGCACAAGCGCGGCTGGTGGTCGCTATGGCTGTTCCTCATTCTGTTCGGCCTGAGCCTTGGCGCCGAACTGATCGCCAACGACAAGCCGCTGGCCGTGCGCTACGACGGCGAGTGGTATTTCCCGGTGCTCAAGCGCTACCCGGAAACCGTGTTCGGCGGCGAGTTCCCGCTGCAGGCCAACTACAAGAGCCCGTACATTCAGGATCTGATTGCCGAGAAAGATGGGCGGATGATCTGGCCGCCGATCCCGTTCAGCTATTCGAGCATCAACTACGACCTGGAAGTGCCGGCCCCCGCGCCGCCCTCGGCGCAGAACTGGCTGGGCACTGACGATCAGGGCCGTGACGTGCTGGCACGGGTGATCTACGGCTTTCGCATCTCGGTGCTGTTCGCCCTGATCCTGACCCTGGCCAGCTCGGTGATCGGCGTGATCGCCGGCGCGCTGCAGGGCTTCTATGGCGGCTGGGTCGATCTGATCGGTCAGCGCTTTCTGGAAATCTGGTCAGGCCTGCCGGTGCTCTATCTGCTGATCATTCTCGCCAGCTTCGTGCAGCCGAATTTCTGGTGGCTGCTGGGCATCATGCTGCTGTTCTCCTGGATGAGCCTGGTGGACGTGGTGCGCGCCGAATTCCTGCGCGGGCGCAACCTCGAGTACGTGCGCGCTGCGCGGGCACTGGGCATGGAGAACAGCGCCATCATGTTCCGCCATATCCTGCCCAACGCCATGGTTTCGACCATGACCTTCATGCCCTTCATCCTCACTGGCGCGATCGGCACCCTGACGGCCCTGGACTTCCTCGGCTTCGGCCTGCCGCCTGGTGCACCGTCGCTCGGTGAACTGGTCGCCCAGGGCAAGAGCAACCTGCAGGCGCCCTGGTTGGGCATCAGCGCCTTCGCCGTATTGGCGATCATGCTGAGCCTGCTGGTATTCATCGGCGAAGCCGCCCGCGATGCCTTCGACCCGAGGAAATGACATGAGCCAGCCCGAAACCCTGTTGCAAGTTCGCGACCTCGCCGTCGAGTTCGTCACCGGCGAACAAAGCCAGCGCGTGGTCGAGAACGTCAGTTTCGACATTCACAAAGGCGAGACCCTGGCCCTGGTCGGTGAAAGTGGCTCGGGCAAGTCGGTCACGGCGCACTCGATACTGCGTCTGCTGCCCTACCCGCTCGCGCGCCATCCGCATGGCAGCATCGAATACGCCGGCCAAGACCTGCTCAAGCTTGGCGAAGGCCGCCTGCGCGGCATTCGCGGCAACCGCATTGCCATGGTCTTTCAGGAGCCGATGACCTCGCTCAATCCACTGCACTGCATCGAGAAGCAGATCAACGAAGTGCTTGCCCTGCACAAGGGCCTGCGCGGCAAGGCCGCCAGCGCGCGCACCCTGGAGCTGCTGGAACTGGTCGGCATCCCCGAACCGAAGAAACGCCTGAAGGCCTACCCGCACGAACTCTCCGGCGGCCAACGGCAGCGCGTGATGATCGCCATGGCCCTGGCCAACGAACCACAGCTGCTGATCGCCGACGAGCCCACCACCGCCCTGGACGTCACCGTACAGCTGAAAATCCTCGAATTGCTCAAGGATTTGCAGGCACGCCTGGGCATGTCCTTGCTTCTGATCAGCCACGATCTCAACCTGGTACGCAGAATTGCCCATCGCGTATGTGTCATGCAGCGCGGTCGCATCGTCGAACAGGCGTCGTGTGAAGAATTGTTCCAGGCTCCGCAGCATCCCTACACCCGGGAACTGCTCGGTGCCGAGCCCAGTGGCGAACCTGCGGCCAACCCCGTGGGCCAGCCGTTGCTGGAAGTGGACGACCTGCGTGTGTGGTTCCCGATCAAAAAGGGTCTGCTGCGCCGGACGGTGGATCATGTCAAAGCGGTGAACGGTATCAACTTCAGCCTGCCTCAGGGCCAGACCCTGGGCATCGTCGGCGAGAGTGGTTCCGGTAAGTCCACACTGGGCATGGCCATTCTGCGACTGCTCGCCAGTCGCGGTGATATCCGCTTCCAGGGCCAGCAGCTGCAGGGCCTTAGTCAGCAGGAAGTACGCCCGCTGCGTCGACAGATGCAGGTGGTGTTTCAGGACCCCTTCGGCAGCCTGAGCCCACGCATGTCGGTGAGCCAGATCGTCGGTGAAGGTCTGCGCATTCACGGTATGGGCAACGAAGCTGAGCAGGAACAGGCCATCATCGACGCGCTTTTGGAGGTAGGGCTCGACCCGCAGACGCGGCATCGCTACCCCCACGAGTTTTCTGGCGGGCAACGGCAGCGGATTGCCATTGCCCGGGCACTGGTGTTGAAACCGGCGCTGATCCTGCTGGACGAGCCCACTTCGGCGCTCGACCGTACGGTGCAGCGTCAGGTGGTGGAGTTGTTGCGCGGCTTGCAGGCCAAGTACAACCTGACCTATCTGTTTATCAGCCATGACCTGGCGGTAGTCAGAGCGCTGAGCCACCAGTTGATGGTGGTCAAGCAGGGCCAGGTGGTCGAACAGGGGTCTGCCGAGTCGATCTTCAGTGCACCGCAACACCCTTATACGCAGCAGTTGCTGGAAGCCGCTTTTCTGGCCCCGGCAACGGCTCACTGATCCTTGAAACAGGAAGAGGAATAGCACAATGGGTTTTCTAACCGGTAAGCGCGTACTCATCGTTGGCGTTGCCAGCAAACTGTCCATCGCCTCGGGTATCGCCGCCGCCATGCACCGCGAAGGTGCCGAGCTGGCTTTCACCTACCAGAACGAGAAGCTCAAGGGCCGCGTGGAAGACTTCGCTGCCGGCTGGGGCTCCAGCGCCGACCTGTGCTTCCCTTGCGATGTGGCCAGCGACGAGGAAATCGCCTCGGTATTCGAAGCGCTGAGCAAGAAGTGGGATGGCCTGGACTGCATCGTCCACTCGGTCGGTTTCGCCCCGGGCGATCAGCTCAATGGCGATTTCACCGACGTCACCACCCGTGAAGGCTTCAAGATCGCTCACGACATCAGCGCCTACAGCTTCGTTGCCCTGGCCAAAGCCGGTCGCGAGATGATGAAAGGCCGCAACGGTAGCCTGCTCACCCTCTCCTACCTGGGCGCCGAGCGCACCATGCCCAACTACAATGTCATGGGTATGGCCAAGGCCAGCCTGGAAGCCGGCGTACGCTACCTGGCCGGCAGCCTCGGCCCTGAAGGCACCCGCGTCAACGCCATCTCTGCTGGCCCGATCCGCACCCTGGCCGCCAGCGGTATCGCCAGCTTCCGCAAAATGCTGGCTGCCAACGAGAAACAGACTCCGCTGCGCCGTAACGTCACCATCGAGGAAGTCGGCAATGCCGGCGCCTTCCTCTGCTCCGGCCTGGCTTCGGGCATCAGCGGTGAAATCATGTACGTCGACGGCGGCTTCAACACCACCGCCATGGGCGCCATGGAAGACTGAGAAAGTCGCCGGGCATCGTAGACCGATGCCCGGTTACGCTACACCTCATACACGGTCCGACCGTGACTGAGCCGACAACGCCGCACATTGCTCAGCAAGTGCGGCGTTGTCGTTTCTGGCTTTTGTCAACATTCAGCTACCCGAACCGAAACGCCACCACTACTCGGCACGCCTCAACGTTGACGTTGTCCTATCTGGGATAGCCGAACCGAGATAGGTCAATGATCCCGAAAAACACATGGCGAGCCTGCCTGATCAGCGCGCTATGCAGCCTGGTGATCGGTTGCGCCCTACCACCGCTGGATGGCCGCACCGAGAGTCAGGCCTTCACCCAGGCCGAAACGGCCGATACCACGCTGGGGCAGGCCCTGGGCAGCGAGCGCGATGCTCACCCCGGCCTGTCCGGCATTCTGACGCTGGCGGCCGGCCGCGACGCCTTTGCCGCGCGCATGCTCCTGGTGGAAGCAGCCGAACGCAGCTTGGATGTTCAGTACTACATCTGGCGTAACGATATTACCGGCACCCTGCTGCTCGATGCGCTGCTCAGAGCCGCCGAACGAGGCGTTCGCGTCCGCCTGCTGCTGGACGACAACGGTGTCGCCGGACTCGATCAGACCCTGAGCACACTCGATCAGCACCCAAACATCGAAGTGCGCCTGTTCAATCCCTTCTCTCTGCGTCAGGCCAAGGCGCTCGGCTACCTGACCCACTTTCCCCGCGCCAATCGGCGCATGCACAACAAGTCATTCACCGTGGACAACCAGGCCACCATCATTGGCGGACGCAATATCGGCGACGAGTACTTCGATGCCAGTGAAGGCGTGCTCTTCGCCGATCTGGATGTTCTGGCAATCGGCCCGATCGTGGCCGATACCTCGGCCGACTTTGATCGCTACTGGGTCAGCGATTCGAGCTATCCGCTGGAACTGATCGTGCCTCGCAGCGAGAACGCTATACAGTCCCTGCACGACCTCGCGGCCGACCTTTCCAGCTCGCCTGCGGCCAGCGGTTACGTGAAGACCCTGCAGGAAAGCGAGTTCATCCAGCGTCTGCTGGACAAGAATCTTGGCTTTGAATGGAGCGAGACCACACTGGTCAGCGATGATCCCGCCAAGGGCCTTGGCAATGCCAGTGACGGCGAGCTGCTGATCAGCCACCTGGGCGAGATGCTCGATATTCCACAGTCACGCGTCGACCTCGTCTCCCCCTACTTCGTCCCCACGCAAACCGGCGTCGATATCTTTACCGGCCTGGTACAACGCGGCGTTGAAGTGCGCATCCTCACCAATGCACTGGAAGCAACGGATGTGACGCCCGTACATGCTGGCTATACCAAACGCCGCCGTGCGCTGCTCGAAGGCGGCGTCAAACTCTATGAAATGCGCCTGGGTGCGGACGACGAAGGCCACCGGGAAAAAGCCGGACCTTTCGGCAGCTCCGGCTCGAGCCTGCATGCGAAGACCTTCGCCCTCGATGGCAAGCGGGTCTTCATCGGCTCATTCAACTTCGATCCACGCTCTGCCAGCCTCAATACGGAGATGGGTTTCCTCATCGAAAGCCCGAAACTGGCGGCAGCGATCGGCCTGGCATTCGAAAGCGATATCCCGGCCAATGCCTACGAGCTGCGACTGGACGAACACGACCGAATCTACTGGCTGCAACGCGTGGATGGCGAGCAACGTCGACTCGATAGCGAGCCCGGCACAGGCCTGCTCAAACGCCTGGGCATTCATCTGCTCTCGTGGCTGCCCATCGAATGGCTGTTATGACCCCAGAAACGAGAAAGCCCCGCACTAGGCGGGGCTCTCCGGTAGCGGACAGCGATCAGAACCGCTCGATGTCCGCCTTGGCTTCCAGCTGCTTGCGCAGCGCAGCGAAGTCCTGCTGACCAGCGCGCGAGGCCAGGAAGTTGCGGTACATGGCGAGCTCTTCGTCAGCCAGCGCCTCTTCCGGAACATTCACGCCATCGAGACGCAACACGACGTAGTCGCCATTGTTCAGCGTCACACCAGCGAAGGTCGGCTCGCCTGCCTTGGCCGGCTTGGGCATGCGGAACAGCGCCTGCAGCACCTTCGGCTCGACGCCGTCCTGGCTGCGAGTAGCCGCCTCCTGCACCTGCCAGTCGCCACCGACCGCCTCACCTGCCTCGGCGGCAGCCAGTTGCTTCTCGCCTTCGGCCTTGGCCGCAGCGCTGGCACGTTCCTGCTGCAGGTGAGCGCGGATACTCTCGGCAACCTGTTCCAGCGGCAGTTGCTCCGGCTTCTGGTGCTCTTTGACGCGCACGACGACGACTGTGCTCGGGTCCAGTTCAATGGTCGAGCTGTTGGTACCGCCTTCCAAAACATCAGGGCTGAATGCAGCCTGCAGGACCTGACGGTTGGCAGTGATGCCAGTTGCACCACCCTCACGACCAAAGGCCTCACTGAGCTTGACCTCGAGGCCCAGCTCCTGAGCCGGTTGAACCAGATCCGACGCTTCGAACGCGGCGTCTTCCAGCTGCTTGGTCGCCTCGACGAAACGCTGCTCGACCTGCTGTGCCTTGAGGTCACGCGCCAGTTTGTCCTTGAGGCTGTCGAAGCTTGGCACTTCAGGCGCCTGAACCCCCAGCAGCTTGATCAGGTGCCAGCCGAAGTCACTCTGCACTGGCTCGGAAACCTGACCCTGCTGCAGCGCATAGAGCGCCTCCTCGAAGGCCGGATCGTAAACGCCAGGGCCGGCGTATCCGAGATCACCGCCATCGGCAGCCGAACCCGGATCCTGTGAGAATTCCTTGGCCAGGGCAGCGAAATCTTCGCCAGCATCGACACGCGCCTTGATCTCTTCGATCTTGGTACGCGCGGCCTGGTCATCGCCCTCGATAAGGATGTGCGCAGCCTGACGCTGCTCAGCCAGGTTGGCGATCTCGCTCTCGTACAGCGGCTGCAGATCTTCATCGCTGACTTCGACCTGATCGAAGAAGCTGTCCTTTTGCAGCTCGACGTACTCCAGCACCACCTGCTCAGGGCTCATGAACTCGCTGGCGTGCTCGTCGTAATAGGCGCTGACGTCGCTGTCGCTCAGCTCGATCGCAGCGCTGTCGGCCTTGATGGTGAGGCTGGCGAAGTCGCGGGTCTGGCGCTCGAGATTGGCGAACGCACGCGCTTCCTGCTCGGTGACGAAGCTACTGGCCCCAAGACCGGCACGCAGCTGCCCAATCAGCATGTCCTCTTCCAGCTTCTGGCGGAACTGCAGGCGGGTGTAACCCATCTGGCGAATGAACTGATCGAAACGCGCAGTATCGAAACGGCCATCTACCTGAAATTCGGGAGTTTGCAGAATCACCTGGTCCAGCGATGCCTGCGAGAAGGCGAAATGAGCATCACCGGCTGCTTGCAGCAGCAACTTGCGCTCGATCAAGCCCTTGAGCGAAGCCTCACGCAGCAGGTTGTCATCGAGCAGCGAGGCATCGAAATCACGGCCCAGTTGCTGCAGCAGCTGACGACGCTGCATTTCAACGGCGTGATTGAGCTCGCTGAGGGTAATGGTGTCACCGTTCACGTCAGCCGCATTGTTGCGATTGCTGGTCCCCGTGACGATGGCTTCGAAACCGGTAAACGCCATCAGCATCACAATGAGGCCGATGATGATTTTGGCAATCCAACCGCGTGAATTGTCCCTGATGTTTTGCAGCATGCTTCCCCCAGAACGACTGTACAGAGTCACCAGCCGCGCAGTGTGGGTAATGTCCAGATAGAAGAAAGGCGCATCCTTGGATGCGCCTTCTCGTAACGCGTTAAGCGGTCAGAGCAGAAGAGTCTAGGACTACCTGCGCTGCCCCCTAACAGCCGCCAGACGGATCCTGGCGGCGAGGCAAACCCAGAAGACGCTTAGTTGACGGCGTCTTTCAGAGCCTTGCCAGCTTTGAAGCCTGGGATCTTGGCAGCAGCGATGCTGATCGGCTTGCCGGTCTGCGGGTTGCGACCAGTGCGAGCAGCGCGCTCTTTGACAGCGAAGGTGCCGAAGCCTACCAGCACAACGGAGTCACCAGCCTTCAGAGCGCCAGTGACGGATTCAATCACTGCATCCAGCGCGCGGCCAGCAACAGCTTTCGGGATATCAGCAGATGCAGCAATGGCATCGATCAGTTCCGACTTGTTCACTCTAAGTCCCCTTATTTCTGTTGAGTTTGTTTCTTGATTTTTAGTGTAAGCAAAGCGGGTGCTGGATGGCCTGCCGACACAATAAAAGCCGCTTTATAACAAGGGCTCAAAAATTGTGTCAAGGAAGCCCCCCGGCTAATGCGTGCTGATTCGCTCCTTGGAATCAGACTCGCGCTTGTCATCCGTTGCAACCATCTCCGGAGCCGCATCGGGCAAGGGCTCCGGGGCGTATTGCAGCGCAATTTGCAGGACCTCGTCAATCCATTTAACCGGTTTAATCTGCAGGTCTTGCTTAATATTTTCCGGAATTTCCTTCAGGTCACGCACATTTTCTTCGGGAATGATCACAGTCTTGATCCCACCCCGATGCGCCGCCAGAAGTTTTTCCTTGAGCCCACCGATAGCCAGCACCTGACCACGCAGGGTGATTTCTCCGGTCATGGCGACGTCCGCCCGCACCGGAATCTGCGTCAATGCTGACACCAGTGCCGTGCACAACCCAATGCCCGCGCTCGGGCCGTCCTTGGGCGTGGCACCTTCGGGCATATGGATGTGAACGTCGCGCTTCTCGTTGAAATCAGCCGGGATCCCCAGGCTTTTCGCGCGACTGCGAACCACCGTCATGGCCGCCGTCATCGACTCTGCCATGACATCACCCAGCGAACCGGTCTTGATCAGATTGCCCTTGCCAGGCACCACTGCAGTCTCGATGGTGAGCAGCTCACCACCCACTTGCGTCCAGGCCAAACCGGTCACCTGACCGATCTGATCCTGCTGCTCGGCCAGACCATAGCGATGCTTGCGTACACCCAGGAAGTGCTCCAGGGAATCGGCACTGACGGTGACGTGGAAACGCTTCTCGCGCACATGCTCCTTGACCACTTTGCGGCAGACCTTGGCGATTTGCCGCTCCAGGCTGCGCACACCGGCCTCGCGGGTGTAGTAGCGGATGATGTCGCGAATCGCCGACTCGTCGAACTCCAGCTCACCTTTTTTCAGACCATTGGCCTGTATCTGCTTGGGCGCCAGGTACTTGATGGCGATATTGACCTTCTCGTCCTCGGTGTAGCCCGGCAGACGAATGACCTCCATCCGATCCAGCAGCGGGCCGGGGATGTTCATCGAGTTGGCGGTACAAAGGAACATCACATCCGACAGGTCATAGTCGACCTCCAGATAGTGATCGTTGAAATTGTGGTTCTGCTCAGGGTCGAGCACTTCCAGCAGCGCGGAGGCAGGATCGCCGCGCATGTCCTGCCCCATCTTGTCGATCTCATCGAGCAAAAACAGCGGGTTGCGCACGCCGACCTTGGTCATCTTCTGAATCAGGCGGCCCGGCATCGAACCGATGTAGGTGCGGCGATGACCACGAATCTCCGCCTCGTCACGCACGCCACCGAGCGCCATGCGCACAAATTTGCGGTTGGTGGCCGTGGCGATGGACTCGGCCAGCGACGTCTTGCCTACGCCGGGCGGGCCGACCAGACACAATACCGGGCCTTTGAGCTTCTTCACCCGCTTCTGCACGGCGAGATACTCGAGAATGCGCTCCTTGACCTCTTCCAGTCCGTAATGGTCGGCATCGAGAATGCTCTCGGCACGCGCCAGGTCCAGGCGCACCTTGCTCTCGGCCTTCCACGGCACATTCACCAGCCAATCGATGTAGGAGCGCACCACAGTGGCTTCAGCGGACATCGGCGACATCTGCTTGAGCTTGTTCAGCTCGGCATTGGCTTTGGTCAAGGCTTCCTTGGTCAGCCCCGCGTTATCGATGCGCTTGCGCAGCTCATCGAGCTCGCTATGACCTTCGTCGATATCGCCCAGCTCTTTCTGAATGGCCTTCATCTGCTCATTCAGGTAGTACTCGCGCTGACTGCGCTCCATCTGCTTCTTCACCCGGCCACGGATGCGCTTCTCGACCTGCAGCAGGTCAATCTCGGCATCCAGCAGGGCCAGTACGTGCTCGACGCGAGCGGACAGCGAGGTGATTTCGAGGATTTCCTGCTTCTGCTCGATCTTCAGCGCCATGTGCGCAGCCATGGTGTCGACCAGACGACTGGGCTCATCGATGCTGTTGAGCGAGGACAGCACTTCGGCAGGGACCTTCTTGCCCAACTGCACGTATTGCTCGAACTGGCTGAGCAGGCTACGGGTGAAGACTTCCGATTCGCGCTCGGCCGTTTCGCCCTCCTCGATCAGTTGCACTTCGGCACGGCAATGGTCGTCGAGCTCGATGAAACGCTCGATGGAGCCGCGCTGCTCGCCCTCGACCAGCACCTTGACAGTGCCGTCAGGCAGCTTGAGCAGCTGCAAGACGGTGGCGACGGTACCAACGCGGTAAAGATCCTGATCATCCGGGTCATCGACGGCCGGGTTCTTCTGGGCCACCAGCAGAATCTGCTTGTCGCCCGTCATCGCCGCCTCGAGGGCCTCGATGGATTTCTCACGCCCGACGAAAAGCGGGATGACCATGTGCGGATAGACCACTACATCGCGCAATGGCAGGAGAGGCAATTCGATGGTTGTCTTCATGATTTCGGCTCAGCGGCGGCCATAAGGCCGTAAACAGGCGGGATTACCCTTGGCTTTTAAGATGGGGGTAGCTCCCATAAAAAACAAGCGCAATGTCCACAAAAGCGAAGGGGCCCGAGGGGCCCCTTCTTTGCAGCGTATGACAGCCGTCAGGCGTCTGGCGCGGCCTTCGCCGGCGGCTCGCTGTTCTCGTAGATCAGCAGCGGCTTGGACGAACCCTCGATGACGCTCTCGTCGATCACCACCTTGCTCACGTCCTGCTGGGACGGGATCTCGTACATGGTGTCGAGCAGGATGCCCTCGAGAATCGACCGCAGGCCACGAGCACCGGTCTTGCGCTCCAGCGCCTTCTGCGCCACGGATTTCAGCGCATCGGAACGGAACTCCAGGTCCACGCCTTCCATCTCGAACAGCTTGGCGTACTGCTTGGTCAGTGCGTTCTTCGGCTCGGTAAGGATCTGCACCAGAGCAGCCTCATCCAGCTCCTCCAGGGTCGCGATCACCGGCAGGCGACCGACGAACTCGGGGATCAGGCCGAACTTGACCAGATCGTCCGGCTCGACCTCACGCAGCGACTCGCCGATCTTCTTGCCTTCCTGCTTGCTGCGCACTTCCGCACCGAAACCGATGCCACCCTTGGTAGAGCGCGCCTGGATGACTTTCTCCAGGCCGGCGAAGGCACCGCCGCAAATGAACAGGATATTGCGCGTATCGACCTGCAGAAACTCCTGCTGCGGATGCTTGCGCCCGCCTTGCGGCGGAACCGAGGCCACGGTGCCCTCGATCAGCTTGAGCAGCGCTTGCTGCACACCCTCGCCCGACACGTCACGAGTGATCGACGGATTGTCGGACTTGCGCGAGATCTTGTCGATTTCATCGATGTAGACGATGCCCATCTGGGCCTTTTCGACATCGTAATCACACTTCTGCAGCAGCTTCTGAATGATGTTCTCGACATCCTCACCAACATAACCGGCTTCGGTCAGGGTGGTGGCGTCGGCGATGGTGAACGGTACATTGAGCAGGCGCGCTAGCGTTTCGGCCAGCAGCGTCTTGCCCGAACCAGTCGGACCGATCAGCAGAATGTTGCTCTTGCCCAGCTCGACATCATCTTTCTTGTCACGCTGATTAAGACGCTTGTAGTGGTTGTATACCGCTACCGACAACACCTTCTTGGCGCGCTCCTGACCGATCACATACTGATCGAGGATGCCGCTGATTTCCTTGGGTGCTGGGAGTTTGTGCGCGCTGCTCTCGGCCTGGGCTTCCTGCACCTCCTCGCGGATGATGTCGTTGCACAGGTCGACGCATTCGTCGCAGATGAAGACGGAAGGACCGGCGATCAACTTGCGCACTTCATGCTGGCTTTTGCCGCAGAAGGAGCAATAAAGCAGTTTGCCGTTGTCCTCACCGTTACGGGTATCAGTCATTCGATCAATCCAATACGGTAGGCTTGAAACACAAGATGAAGGCAAATGCGGGCATTTTCAAGGGCGCAGCTCGCGTCAATGAGGGATGCCCGCAGCCAGTACCTTATCTAGACCGGCATTTGACGCTTTTCGTGCACGGCATCGACGAGACCATACTCCACGGCGCGCGAAGCGCTCATGAAGTTGTCGCGGTTGGTGTCGCGCTCGATGGTTTCCAGGCTCTGACCGGTGTGCTGAGCCAGCAGTTCGTTCAGACGCTCACGAATGAAAAGAATTTCCTTGGCATGGATCTCGATGTCCGAGGCCTGCCCCTGGAAGCCGCCCAGCGGCTGGTGAATCATCACACGCGAGTTCGGCAGACAGAAACGCTTGCCCTTGGCACCGCCAGCCAGCAGGAAGGCGCCCATGCTGCAGGCTTGGCCAATGCAGGTGGTGGACACGTCCGCCTTGATGAACTGCATGGTGTCGTAGATCGCCATGCCGGCGGTCACCGAGCCACCCGGGGAGTTGATGTACAGATGGATGTCCTTGTCCGGATTCTCTGCTTCCAGAAACAGCAACTGGGCGCAAATCAGGTTGGCCATATAGTCTTCGACCTGGCCAACCAGAAAGATCACGCGCTCCTTGAGCAGACGCGAATAGATGTCGTAGGCACGCTCGCCACGAGCGGATTGCTCGATGACCATCGGCACCAGGCCGCCAGCGGCATGGATTTCAGGCATGTTTTGCATAAAAGGATTGCGGGACATGTCTTGCGCTCACTCCCTAATAGTCATGTCTCAAATACGCATAAGCCAGCACTGAGGCTGGCTTATGGTGGTGTGCTCGAACGAGGTTACCAGATCAGTCGGCTTTAGGAGCTTCCGCCGGCTTGACTGCGTCTTCGTAGGAAACCGCTTTATCGGTCACGTTGGCCTTCTGCAGAACAGTATCTACAACTTGCTCTTCCAGTACAACCGAACGCACTTCGTTCATCTGCTGGTCGTTCTTGTAGTACCAGGAAACGACCTGCTCAGGCTCCTGGTAAGCCGAAGCCATCTCTTCGATCAGCTCGCGTACGCGGGCTTCATCAGGCTTGAGCTCGAACTGCTTGACCACTTCGGCGACGATCAGACCCAGCACCACACGGCGCTTGGCCTGCTCTTCGAACAGCTCGGCCGGCAGTTGGTCAGGCTTGATGTTGCCACCGAACTGCTGAACGGCCTGCACGCGCAGACGGTTCACTTCGTTGCCAATCAGCGCCTTCGGCACTTCGACCGGGTTGGCAGCCAGCAGGCCGTCCATTACCTGGTTCTTGACCTTGGACTTGATGGCCTGACGCAGTTCACGCTCCATGTTCTTGCGAACTTCGGCACGGAAACCTTCCAGACCGCCTTCCTTGATGCCGAACAGGGCAAAGAACTCGTCGTTCAGCTCAGGCAGCTGCGGAGCGGAAACGCTGTTGACGGTAACAGTGAATTCAGCGGTTTTGCCGGCCAGGTCGAGGTTCTGGTAGTCCTCGGGGAAGGTCGGGTTGATCACGCGCTCTTCACCAGCCTTGGCACCCACCAGGGCGTCTTCGAAGCCCGGGATCATGCGGCCGGAACCCAGCACCAGCTGAGTGCCCTTGGCGCTGCCACCGGCGAAAACTTCGCCATCGATCTTGCCAACGAAATCGATGTTCAGCTGGTCGCCATTCTCGGCAGCGCGCTCAACAGTTTCGAAACGGGTGTTCTGCTTGCGCAGGATGTCGAGCATGTTGTCGACATCGCTGTCAGCCACATCGGCTTCGAGGCGCTCGATGGCGATGGACTCGAAACCGGAAACCTGAAACTCGGGGAATACTTCGAAGGTAGCGACGTATTCCAGATCCTTGCCCTTCTCGAAGGACTTAGGCTCTACAGCCGGAGCGCCGGCCGGATTCAGCTTCTGCTCGACCACGGCTTCATAGAAGGTAGCCTGGATCAGATCGCCCAGTGCTTCCTGACGAGCGGCATCTTCGTAGCGCTGACGGATCACGCTCATCGGCACCTTGCCAGGACGGAAGCCAGGAACCTTGGCACGACGGGCAGTCTGTTGCAGACGCTTGTTGACTTCGGTCTCGATGCGCTCGACGGGTACGCCGACAGTCATGCGGCGCTCAAGAGCAGAAGTGCTTTCAACAGAAACTTGCATGGATATTCCTCGTTGCACAGACATAAGCCGGCTCGAACCGGCCCCGAATCAAGGCCAAGCATTCTAGAGGGTCAATGTGCAGAAGTCACCCTAGAAGCAGGCGGCAGTCGGGAGGGGCTATATAAAGATGGTGCGGACGGAGAGACTCGAACTCACCACACCCCGACTGCCAGGCCTGGAGGCCTTGATTTGTGTGAATGGGCGCGTGTGCGTGAGCGTGAATCTGTTCCCAGCTTGTTCCCAGTGAGAACGAGCAAGGGTGCTCAGCATCGCAGGCGGCGGCATTCTACACGGATTTATTTTGAGGCAAAGGAAAAAGGTAATTTTGGCAATCGGCATGCCCCTCAAGCCTGAAAGCCAGCTTTATCAAAAGGTTAGCGCGGGTTCAGAAAGGTCATAAATTGGTAAGCCCCAGGCAAGGAAATCACCTAATTCAGCAACTAGAGCCTCTCAAATAAAAATCATTAAAAATCAATGACATACTAAAACAAGCCACCCTCCTCAAGCGCTAATGACAGTCACCCCGATATGCTCGGCAGCCTCACCGACATTATCGGCGGCGCCCTGCGCGGCCTCCTGGGGGGGGGGGCGCCGGGAGCGACCCAGGGAGCCACCCCGCCGGCCTTCATCATCAGCGCCACTGCCAACGCCTATGGCCTCACCCCGCAGGTCGGCGCAGGTCTGGCCGCCATCAACATCGCCCACCTCGACCAGACCAACGAGTCAGACGCCCCCCCCCCCTCAGCCGTCTCTGCCACGAGCATGACGCCATCGCCACCGTGAAGGCCGGCCGGCTGCTGTTCCTGCCCACCGGCAAGGCCACCACCGCCAGCGGCCTGGCCCTACCGCACGTCACCTTGACCAGGGCGGAGGCGACCAGCACCGCTTTCTACAGGCCGGCCTTTACGCCTACACCGGCGCAAAGGCCTACTACTACGACGTAAACAGCGCGGACAAGAAAGAGGCCATCGCCGGCGCCGGCGACAACCTCAAGGAACTGCGGCACAGCTACACCGACCAGGCCAGCGCCTTGCAGGCCGCCCGCGCCGAGTTCAACCGTCTACAACGCGGCACCGCCACCCTCAGCTACACCCTGGCCAAGGGCAGGCCAGAGCTGATACCCGACCAGACCTACAGCCTCACCGGCATCAAGGCCGAGATAGCGGCCATCGTCTGGCTCGGTGGCAACATCCGCCACAGCTTCACGCACGACGCCTACACCACCAGCCTGGAGCTGGAATCGCAGCTACCGGCCGGCGACGACATCGCCGGCCTGGCCGACCAGAGCGCCGGCTATACCGGCATCGTCGCCTGGTACCGCGACGCCAATACAGGCCAGCAACACCAGATCACCGAGGGCGACCAGACCAAGCCGCGCCGCCTCACTCACTCACTCACCTCTACGAGAGCAAGGCCAGCGCGCAGCGGGCGGTCAAGCGGGTGTGGCAGCGCATGCACATATCACACGCATAACAAATCAAGAAAATGTTTTAAATTAAACAAAAAAGTTTAAAACATATTGACGATACAATCAGACACAAGGCACGCTTCGCTTGTGTTTCATTTCTTTGTCGCCTGGGGAGGTCAACGTGTCAAAACCGAAGGTAAAAAGCCCTATACAGAAGCAAATAGAGGCCCTTGAGGAAAAAGGAGCAGTTCTAGACCGAATTCTGAGCGTAGCTAAAACAGAAACCGGAAGAATCACTGAAGACGGCAAAAATCTGTATCATATTTTGAGGGGAGCAGGGCTTAACAAGAGTGAGATTGCTCGTGTACTGGATGTCACCCCGTCAGCCTTGACTAAGTACGAGTGACACGGACCAGCCCCGCCACTTTGTCCTTGACTCTACGATTGGCAATCGCTGACATAAGAAACCCCGGCACTTGGCCGGGGTTTTTGCATCATTCATGATGCTCGTGCGTCGCCATCACCTCAATCGCGCGGCGCATAAACGCCTGTTCGCCCTGATCAAGCTGGCGGTAGAACCGCAGTAGTAGCCTCTCCTCTGGCGTCACCCAATCCCTTTCCGGCTGTGCAACCTGATCCACCAGTTGCTCCCCTACAGCCGCGTTTACATCGGTACCCATCTGCTTACTCCGTTATTGGCAGTGAGTTACTGACCATAACGGCGCTTCTCAGAATCCCAAGGGCATGGACCTGCACACTTACAGCGGGTCACCCACCAACACCGCCTTGCCGGTATCCCCCTCGCAATCCCCCTCACCTGGGCGCCATTCCAGCGTGGCGCCCTCGCCCACTAGGTCCACGTTCAGGATGCGGTGCAGGCATTCGCCCATGCCGTCCTTGTCGATGGCCACCAGGCGCTGGTCATCCCAGGTGGTCACCTCATAGTCGAACGCCTGCGCCTCCAGATCCTGCCCTTCGGTGCGGAACAGCAGCGAGGCATAGGCCTCAATGCAGGTTTGCCGCTCACGGCTGCAGATAATCTCCACGCCGTTGGTGCTCCCGTAGGCATCGCCTTCGGTGGTACGCCAGCCGCCCCAGATAACAAGGCTGTCACCCTGGGCAATGCGCAACGGGGGAATGGTGGCGGTGCGCTCCAGCGGCGCAGGGCCGGCAAGCCAGATAGCCGCATAAGCGGCCACCAGGGCAGAAGCTAGGGCAATAAATAGGTAGCGCAGAGAAGTATGCATAGCCGAGTTCCTTTCGCTATGGGATATGTCCTTTCACAGCATCCTAGCACCAACCCAAAGCGAGGGGTCGACAGTACTAAATTTGGCATTCCTCGGTTGACCTGGTAACGTGGCGGCCAGTCAATAGAGAGCAGTTCAGCTATGGAACGCATCAAGGTTTTCGACATGTTTTGCGGCGGCGGCGGCAGCAGTCTGGGCGCGCGGTTAGCAGGCGCTGAGGTGGTTGGCGGTGTCGACATGTGGCCCATAGCCACCAAGGCCTTTGGTCTCAACTTCCCTCGCGCAAAGGTTTTTACTGGAGATTTAAGGCTGATCGAGCCGTCCGATGTCGTAAAGCAAACAGGCCCTATCGATCTTTTACTGTCCTCCCCCGAGTGCACACATCACACCTGTGCCAGAGGGAGCAAGCCGCGCTCTGAGGAAAGCAAAGAAACAGCCCTACAGGTTATACGCTATGCCAAGGTGATGAAGCCTCGCTGGGTTGTGCTTGAAAACGTCACCCATATGAAACCCTGGGAACGCTACCCCGAGCTGAAAGCAGAGCTCGAAGCTCTTGGGTATCACTTGCATGAGCAAATTTTGGACTCTGCTGAGTTTGGAGTTCCGCAGCGTCGCAAGCGGTTATTCTTGATTGCAGACATGCTTGCCGAGCCCACAGCTATTGTGGGTAGCGGAGAAAGGGAGATCACGGCTAGGGAGATTCTCGATCCTGACGGAACGTGGCCCATGACTCCACTCCGTAAGCCGGGCCGAGCTCAAGAGACATTAGCACGTGCAGATCGCGGAATAGCCGCCTTCGGCGAGAACGAAGCGTTCCTATTGGTGTACTACGGAAATGACGGTGCAGGCGGCTATCAATCGCTAGACGTGCCCCTGAGAACTATCACTACCGTAGATCGATTTGCACTCGTTGTACCGACCGAAACCGGTCATATGATGCGGATGCTACAACCGATTGAGCTCCGCCGAGCGATGGGCTTTCCTGAGAATTACGTGTTCCCCGAGGTCAATAAGAGAAACCGCATTCGTTTACTTGGCAATGCGGTTTGCTCACCAGTGATGGCAGCCATTGTCAGAGGTTTGACTACCAATCCTATTCAGGAAAAAACCTCATTACACCAGGACGCCGCGCATGAGTCGTGTAGTGATGACTCAACTCCTCAAGCGTTGCCCGTCGCAGTCTTAGCTTAGGCTGAACGTGCAACAGGTCTTTAACAGGCTTTGCAAAAAACCTGTTGCACGAAACCAGCAGACGGTAATCCTTGACATCATCTCCAAAATCTAATGAAAGCACTCCCACATCAAAAATTGATAGATTGGAATACTTCGCTTGTTTTTTCGAAAAATAACGAGCCCTATCCACATCGGCGACAGGAATAAAAACGCCTAGCAAGTATCTATAGCTATAGACCTTGCCCTGGACGTCGTCACATTCGGGAGTAAGCGTCACAACACACGGAATTAAGGAGTTGAGAACCCCGCCATCTTTCTCATAGTCCACAGACATTAGGAACTCACGACCTAACACCTCATTGCAACTAGCCCCCCACAGATCAGGGCATGCCTCATCCCAACCCGCCCTGTCAACTATTGAAACCATCCCCCGAGCCGACGGTAAAAACACCGCAGGATTGCTCAATACAGATACAAGATAATGAGTATTTAAACTAGACTTCGAAACCCCGTTCGGCGCATTTCCGAACTGTTCCGCAAGCAAAGCATTCAACCCTGCGACATATTCAGCGGACACATCGAGCCTATCTTCTAAAACTGGCAACAATGCGGCGTCCATAGCTGCAACAGGAGCAGCTTGTGCCTGAGCAAGCCCTACAGCCTCAGTAGACAAGTACGCCAATAGCTTATGCCAACGGCCTAAAGATTCGCCGTTTTCAGGAAGCCTCGCAAGCTCAAATAGCCTGTGAGTAGATCGCACCGCTGCTTGGAAAACTCGCTCCTCCCAAGAAATAGAAAGCAAAAGAGCTCCGCAGCTTAGAATCGCTGTATTTATTTCCTTAACTAATTCAGGGAGTCGCTCTGGTGCATCTTCAAGAGCTAGCACCAAGGTCTTATCAATACATCCGTATCCAACTGGCAGCGTAAGACCAAAAGCCTCTGCCCGCGCAACGATTTCGCCGTAAACCTTTTCAGCATCCTCTGGATATTTCGTCCAAAAAATTATGGCATACGGACCATCGCAAACAATACTCTTCAGGCTCGACATAATTGCTAACGTTTGTTGAGCCATATTATTCATGCCACCGTCAACCAAATGTATGTCAGAGAAAATCACCCTGACACCATTAAAAGGCTGTGGAGGCGTAGGCCTTATCGCTCCCAGGTCATACAGAAAAGGCATAGCCCAATACCCAGCCGAAACCAAGGCCGAATATATTTTATCTAGATGCTCTTGCTCGTTATCAATAGCAGCAACGCGCACAAACTGAGGGATCATTTTTCTTCCTTGAATTGAAATATAATTGCAGCGCCGTCGTATGCCTCAGGAACCTGGAAGTCATCTCTAATTTCATCAGCCGAGCACAAAACCAAACTGCCATCGATTGACTCCATTACCATCCGAGAATAATAAAGACCTAGGCCCATACCCTCTGCCCTGTTTGATACAAAGGGAGTACCCAATTGATCTAACGGCAACTCAAATCCAGGACCATTGTCAATAACCGCAAGAGAGCCACTGCGCTTATCACTGTCCCACTGCGTCATGATAAGGACAGCACCCTGCTTGCCCTCCTTTTGCGCCTGATAACGCGACCAATAAATAGCGTTATCGATGATATTATTTATTGCACCCATCAACAGGTTGAGAGGCCCGCTAACCGGAAATGAGACACCGCCATCAGAAAGGTGATTAGACAGGACAAGATCATGGCGCTTGAATCGCCCAGAGTTCATATCCAGAGCCCTTGCAACAAGCTCTCTAATAGTCGTCTTGCGCGCACGCTCTTTGTTTAGAAGAGGTTTAAATGTATCCAGCAGCTTTCTCAAATGTACAATTGTCTGCTGAAGGGTTGCTTTGCTGGTATTCCCCTCAAGCTGCCTAGTCAGAGTATCTACACCATGAACCATCTCATGGAAAGCCAAAGACAAGTTAAGACCAGCCATGCCTGAATTCAGCATAACCGTACGATAGCTATTCAACTGAGATTGCAGGGACTCAACAACCGGCTTGATTTCAGTTTCTAAGTTATTTTTCTTTGCAATCTCGCTAAGCGCGTCAAAAGCCTCTTCTACAGGGATGATTTTTGACTCACCCTTGATCGCCTTATCTATTTGTTTTCTGTGAGGCCCATGCAAACGCTCAAATTTATCAAAAACGCTGAGGACGATTCTCTGCAAATTCCGATAAACGTCACTCTCATCAAACCCTTCACGGTTTGTTTTCTCTTTTAGGCCAGAGCTTTTCGCGAGATCAAGGTCGATGTAGCCTAACAAGCTATCAGTACCTAACTTTCCCGCCGGCCTGTTAATTCTTCGAACATTAAGCCCGAGCCAGTCGTCACCAGGCTCACCATAGTTAAAAACACGTACTTGATCTCGATATACCCGCACACCCGACTGAGATCGAATCCAGTCAGTGATCAGCTTGGCTGACCCACTCTCCTTGAGAATTTCAGTTCTACGATGGTAGGCGTAGATTTTTCCTTTGATCGGTCCAATGCCAACCAACATGGCGGGATCAAGAAAGATAGCCGGCGGTTTGCCATCATCATCCTCATCGACCACCTTCACCAACTCCAGCTTGTCAGCTGGATTAGCGTCTTCATCATGTTTTAGCCCCTTATAGGCAGGGGGCTTGAATTTATATTCCCATGAAAACTTCCCTGCCTCAGAGAGGGTAAAATCAAAACTCCAGATAGCCGCATTGAGCATATCTCGGGCAGAAGGCAGATCCTCAATATCCTCCTCCCTTCCTGGCAAATGTAACTCAACATCAAAAGATCCGATCTTATTAATTGGATTGCTCAGCGAAGTAATAAGACGATAAAGATCTCGCACCTCTCTCTTACTCCACTCAGGCCTAGAGAGATCGGTAATTTTCAGAAGAGTGCCGCCCCCCTCTTTGAAAACCTTTGGGATTATATTTCTCTTTACTGAGACAGACAGGCCTTGATCGAGATACTTACCCCCACCAATTAAGTCATCCCAGACAATTTTAAACTCCAGCTCTGGCGATTTAGCGACTCGAGTTACAAGTTGAACAGAACCGCCTAGCTTTTGTATCGCAAGACGACCCACCCCCTTCTCACCCAAAGGTAGGCGCTTGAACTTTTTCGAAGGAATCTTTCCCTTTATGCCCCGCTTGGAGTCTGTTCCGACCTCCAGCCATTTAGACTCGATATCGTCCATACTCATGCCACAGCCATTATCTTTGATAGAGATAAAAGGCTCATCGCATTCGAGATCTAGAGTGACATCAACTCGCTCAGCGTCTGCGTCGTATGAATTTTTTACCAATTCAAAAACGGCCAATCTATCGTGGCCAATTAGTTGATCACCTAAGAGTTTGAGCACATGGGACTGTACCCGCATTTTTAGATCAGCCAATCTGCTTCTCCTTTACATACGCTGGCGAGCAGGCATGAATAAAGCTGTAGGAAGAATCGGGAAGCCCCGAAATCCTTTTCGAATTTAAGACTTGGTTTTTTCAACCATCGCGGCCAGTGCGGTAACCATCTTGTGCGTGTGTTGCCTGTCCCCCTCAGGCAACTGGCGGTAATGCTCGACCAGGGCGATTTCGTCGCCATTGAAGCTGCTGGAGGCCTCAGGCGTTCGACGGCCAGTCACGACATAAAGCACGTCAACACCTTTTTCGGCAGCCGCAGCCAAGAACTCCGCATCGGGGCTGCCAGCACCCTTCTCGTAGTTAATCTGCGTCGTTTTGCCCTTGCCGCCAGCGGCGCCAAGCTCGGTCTGACTGAGCCCAAGGCGCAAACGTTCTTCCTTCAGCCTTTCGCCGATGGTCATAAAAATCGAACCTCGTACATTGACAGGTTCAATTTAATGAACCAATATCACTGCGCAATCACCCAAAATCACACGAATTTGAACTATGGCTGACACCTACGCCCCTGAGCAAGCCTGCAAGGACGCCCGCGAGCGACTTGAAAGAATGGGCATTACCGTCCGTGCGTTCGCTGCTCAGCACGAAATTCACGAATCCACCGTCTACGCCGTCCTCAACGGGCAGAAGAAATGCCTGCGTGGCGAAGCCCATCGCGCCGCCGTTCTGCTCGGCATCAAGGAAGGCACGGTCGCACAGTAGTGCGCCCGGCCAATGAGGGAAACGAGAAGATGAAGCGCCCGATTCTTGATAGCCGCCGCCGCGCCGTGCTGGCCGTGGTTGCCGCCTTCCCTGAGGGCCGTGAATGCGCCGCCGCCTGCGTGGGGCTGGACCTCAAACAGTTCGACAACAAGCTGTACGAAAACCCCGGCCACCGCCCGCTGACGGACGAGCAAGTGCGCCAGTTGGAGAAGGTCGCCGGCACCACCTACCTGACTACGCTCCACATGGGATTAACGCCTCCGCCCTGCTTGCCACGGTCACATGCAATAACCGAATGCGCGATTCACGGAGATACATCAAATGGCAGCTCGAACCTGATCCCACTGCTTGAACATGCGCTATGGCTATGACTCCAAGCCTCATAAACGAAAAAAGGCAGCTCTCGCAGGCTGCCTTTTTCGTTCCACTATTCCCAAAGCGCTCCCAAAACGCCCCCCTTCTGAGAAGCGATCTGGCTAGAACCCCCGGAAATACTGGCTTGTACATGGTGCGGACGGAGAGACTCGAACTCTCACACCTTGCGGCGCCAGAACCTAAATCTGGTGTGTCTACCAATTCCACCACGTCCGCGTGGCTTTGCAGCTTAAAACAAAAACGCCAGGCTTTTGGCCTGGCGCTTTGGAATATGGGGTGGACGATGGGAATCGAACCCACGACACCAGGAGCCACAATCCTGTGCTCTACCAACTGAGCTACGCCCACCATATTGCATTTGCTACTCATTTGCCTGACCGCCAAATGGCGCACCCGGCAGGACTCGAACCTGCGACCATCCGCTTAGAAGGCGGATGCTCTATCCAGCTGAGCTACGGGCACTTATCCATCCGCTAGCGCAGACTTACAAGCTTTTGGCTCCAACCTCACCACCAGGGCTTGGCTCTTGCCGCCTCACCCAGCGAGTGGCTGTTCCTGAGAAGCGGGGCGAATGTTATAGACGGCTCCCAACCTCGTCAACAGAAATTTTCAAAAAAATTCAGCGATTTAAAGGAGTTACGCGAAAACCACGGTAGGCGCCTTTGCCCAAGTGAGCGCCCATGCGAGAATGCGCGTCCTTTTTTCATCCTTATTAATGGTTAACCAGCGCAATGACCGCACAACTGATCGACGGCAAGGTGATCGCCGCCAGCCTCCGCCAGCAGATTGCCCAACGTGTCGCCGAACGCCGCCAGCAAGGCCTTCGTGCGCCAGGCCTGGCCGTGATCCTGGTCGGCACCGATCCCGCCTCCCAGGTCTATGTGTCACATAAACGCAAGGATTGCGAAGAAGTCGGCTTTGTTTCCCGCGCCTATGATCTGCCGGCAGAGACCAGCCAGGCCGATTTGCTCGCCCTGATCGACGAGCTCAATGAAGACCCGGCCATCGACGGCATCCTGGTACAGCTGCCGCTACCGGAGAACCTGGACGCCTCCCTGCTGCTCGAGCGTATTCGCCCGGATAAAGATGTGGACGGTTTCCACCCCTACAACATCGGTCGCCTGGCGCAACGCATGCCGCTGCTGCGCCCGTGCACGCCGAAAGGCATCATGACCCTGCTGGAAAGCACCGGCGCCGATCTGTACGGCATGCATGCGGTGGTAGTGGGCGCATCCAATATCGTCGGCCGACCAATGGCCATGGAGTTGCTGCTGGCCGGTTGTACCGTCACCGTCACCCACCGCTTCACCAAGGACCTGGCTGGCCATGTCGGTCAGGCCGACATCGTCGTAGTCGCTGCTGGCAAGCCGGGGCTGGTCAAGGGTGAGTGGATCAAGCCAGGCGCCATCGTCATCGACGTCGGCATCAACCGCCAGGAAGACGGCAAGCTGGTCGGTGATGTGGTCTACGAGACCGCCCTGCCCCGCGCCGGCTGGATCACCCCGGTGCCGGGCGGCGTTGGCCCGATGACCCGCGCCGGCCTGCTGGAAAATACTCTGCACGCGGCCGAACATCTGCATAAATAAGCCGCACGACCGAATGAAAACGGCACCCTAGGGTGCCGTTTTTTTATCGCGACTGAAGCGCAATGCCGCCCAGCCGTTCCTACAAGAGAGGCGTCAGTCTCACTTGCGCGCCTGTTCCCAGGATTTCAGCAGCTCGTCGTAGGCGATGGTTTCGCCCTGCGGCTTCTCGTTGGCCAGCTTGGGCTTGGGTGCGCCCGGCTGATCGAACCAGTACTGCGGATCACGTGGCTCGTTCAGTTTCGGCCCGCATTCACCCAGTACGCCGGAACGCTCCAGACGGCCGAGCATGGTGTCCTGCGCCGCTGCCAGTCCATCCAGAGCCTGTTGCGGGGTCTTGTCGCCGCTGGCAGCTTCGGCGATGAACTGCCACCAGAGCTGAGCCAGACGCGGATAGTCGGGCACGTTGGTACCGGTCGGTGTCCACTGCACGCGCGCCGGGCTGCGGTAGAACTCCACCAGGCCACCGAGCTTGGGCGCCACGTCGGTCATCGCCTGCGAGTTGATGTCCGACTCACGAATCGGCGTCAGGCCAACCAGGGTCTTCTTCAGCGATACGGTCTTGGAGGTGACGAACTGGGCGTAGAGCCAGGCAGCCAGACGCTGCTTCTCCGGGGTGGAGTTAAGGAAGGTCCAAGAGCCGGCGTCCTGATAGCCGAGCTTCATGCCCTCCTCCCAGTACGGCCCCTTGGGCGATGGCGCCATGCGCCATTTCGGCGTGCCATCCTCGTTGACCACCGGCAGACCGGGCTTGGTCATGTCGGCAGTAAAGGCGGTGTACCAGAAGATCTGCTGAGCGATCGCCCCCTGCGCCGGCACCGGGCCGGATTCGGAGAAGGTCATGCCCTGAGCTTCGGGCGGGGCGTACTGACGCATCCAGTCGACATATTTCTGCGTGGCGAACACCGCCGCCGGCCCGTTGGTATCACCACCGCGAGCGACGCTGGAACCTACCGGACGGCAGCCGTCGACGCGAATGCCCCACTCGTCCACCGGCAGGCCGTTGGGCAGCCCCTTGTCACCACCGCCGGCCATGGAGAACCAGGCGTCGGTGAAACGCCAGCCCAGCGACGGATCTTTCTTGCCGTAGTCCATGTGGCCATAGACGCGTTTACCGTCGATCTCTTTGACGTGTACCGAGAAGAATTCAGCAATGTCCTCGTAGGCCGACCAATTGACCGGCACACCCAGCTCATAGCCGTAGATTTCCTTGAACTTGGCCTTCAGCTCCGGACGCTCGAACCAGTCGGCGCGGAACCAGTAGAGGTTGGCGAACTGCTGATCGGGTAACTGATAAACTTTACCGTCCGGCCCGGTGGTGAAGGACAGACCGATGAAATCGTCAAGATCAAGGGTCGGCGAAGTGAAATCCTTGCCTTCGTTAGCCATCATGTCGGTGATCGAGACCGCCTTGCCATAGCGGAAGTGGGTACCGATCAGGTCCGAGTCGTTGACCCAACCATCGTAGATGTTCTTGCCAGACTGCATCTGCGTCTGCAGTTTCTCGACCACATCGCCTTCCTGCATCAGGTCATGCTTCAACTTGATGCCGGTGATTTCACTGAACGCCTTGGCCAGAACCTTGGACTCGTACTCATGGGTGGTCAGGGTTTCCGAGGCGACGTTGATGTTCATGCCACGAAACGGCTCGGCGGCCTTGATGAACCATTTCAGCTCTTCAAGCTGTTGCTCGGGCGTCAATGTCGAGGGGTTGAACTCCTCGGCGATCCATTTCTTCGCGGCCTCTTCATAGGCATCCGCCCAGGCCGCACCGCTCAAACCGGACAACGCCAGCAAGGCGGCCAACGCCATGCTATGTCGGGTCTTGTTGTTATTGTCGAACATAGAGACCTCCATCTCAGGATATGGGGAGAGGCATACCGGCGGCAGCCCGGCTCAGCCCCAGCGCATGACTGCGCATAACCACAACAGCGATAGCAGCGAGGCTATCCACACGCTCCAGTCGGTCACGCCTATCACCAGCAGGTGCAGGTAGGCGCTACCGAGCAGACCGATGAACAACCGATCGCCACGGGTGGTGGTGATCGGCAGAAAACCCTTGCGCTCGACGCAAGGCCAGCGCAGCTCCACCAGCGTCATGCCGGCCAGCAGCACGGCAATGCCGGCGAAGAACAGCGCTGTCGGTAGAGTCCAGGCCATCCAGCTCATAGCGATCTCCTCTAGACCCGACCGAGGGCAAAGCCCTTGGCCACATGATTGCGAACGAACCAGATCACCAGCATTCCCGGCAGGATGGTCAGCACCCCGGCGGCAGCCAGCACGCCCCAGTCGATGCCCGAAGCGGACACGGTGCGGGTCATAACCGCCGCGATGGGCTTGGCGTCCACCGAGGTCAGGGTGCGCGCCAGCAGCAGTTCGACCCAGGAGAACATGAAGCAGAAGAAGGCGGTGACGCCGATGCCGGAGCGGATCAGCGGGATGAAGATCTTCACGAAGAACTTGGGAAAGCTGTAGCCGTCGATGTAGGCCGTCTCGTCGATTTCCTTGGGCACGCTGGACATGAAGCCTTCGAGGATCCACACCGCCAGCGGCACGTTGAACAGGCAGTGCGCCAGTGCCACGGCGATGTGGGTGTCGAACAGGCCGATGGACGAGTACAGCTGGAAGAACGGCAGCAGGAACACCGCTGGCGGCGCCATGCGGTTGGTCAGCAGCCAGAAGAACAGGTGCTTGTCGCCGAGAAAACGATAGCGCGAGAAAGCATAAGCCGCCGGCAGCGCCACGCTGAGCGAGATCAGGGTGTTGAGGCTGACGTAATACAGCGAGTTGAGGTAACCCTCGTACCAGCTGCGGTCGGTGAAAATCACCCGATAGTTGTCCAGGGTGAAACTCTGCGGCCACAGGCTGAGGCCACCGAGGATCTCGGTATTGCTCTTGAACGACATGTTCAGCAGCCAGTAGATCGGCACCAGCAGAAACAGGAAATAGATCAGCAGTACCAGGCGTTTGCGTAGCGTCATGGTCGGCCTCAGCGGGTTTTGTCGTCGTGGGTCATGGCGGTGTAGAACAGCCAGGACACCAGCAGGATGATCAGGAAGTACACCAGCGAGAACGCCGCCGCCGGGCCTAGGTCGAACTGGCCGATGGCCATTTGCGTCAGGGTCTGGCTGAGGAAGGTGGTGGCGTTGCCCGGCCCGCCGCCGGTGAGCACGAACGGCTCGGTGTAAATCATGAAGCTGTCCATGAAGCGCAGCATCACCGCGATCAGCAGCACGCTTTTCAGCTTGGGCAACTGGATATGGCGGAACACCGCCCAGTTCGACGCTCGGTCGATGCGCGCAGCCTGGTAATAGACGTCGGGAATGGCGCGCAACCCGGAATAGCACAGCAGCGCCACCAGCGAGGTCCAGTGCCAGACATCCATGATCAGCACCGTCACCCAGGCGTCCATGGTGTTGGCCGCGTAGTTGTAGCTGATGCCCAGCTTGTTGAGCGCCCAGCCCATCAGACCGATATCGGCGCGACCGAAGATCTGCCAGATGGTGCCCACCACGTTCCACGGAATCAGCAGCGGAATGGCCATCAGGATCAAGCACAGCGACGCCCAGCGCCCGCGCGTCGGCATGCACAGGGCGATGGCGATACCCAGCGGGATCTGGATCAGCAGCACGCAGGCGGAAAAGATGAACTGACGCAGCAACGAGTCGTGCAGGCGCGGGTCCTGCAGCACCTGGCGATACCAGTCGACGCCGACGAAATAGCGCGTGGACGGGTCGAAGATGTCCTGCACCGAGTAGTTGACCACCGTCATCATCGGCACGATGGCGCTGAACGCCACCAGCAGGAACACCGGCAGCACCAGCCACCAGGCCTTGTTGTTCTGCACCTTCATGGCGCCACCTCCACCAGGTAGTCGTCGGCATAGAGCATCAGCCACTGTGCGGGAAAGCTCAGGTAAACCTGCTCATGCGGCACCGGCTGATCCTCCTGCAGGCGCACCTTGAGCACCTGCCCGTCGAGGTCGAAGGTGAGAATCTTGTAGGTGCCGAGATCCTCGACGTGCAGCACCCGGCCGCACAGTGCGTCTTCGTAAGCGCCCTCCCAGATGTGCACGAACTCGGGACGGATACCCACCTGAAGACGTTTGCCATCCAGCTCGGCGAGGCGCCGGTTGAGCGCGTCGGAGAGCGGCAGCACGGTATCCGCGAAGCGCACCCCGCCCTCGCAGCGCTGCACCTCGATCAGGTTCATGCCCGGGCTGCCGATGAAATAGCCGACGAACGTGTGCCCAGGGCGCTCGAACAGCTCGCGCGGCGTGCCGAACTGGACGATCTGCCCGCCATACATCACCGCGATCTTGTCGGCGAAGGTGGAGGCCTCCAGCTGATCGTGAGTGACGTAGACCATGGTGATGTTGAACTGCTCGTGAATCTGCTTGAGCTTGCGCCGCAGCTTCCATTTGAGGTGCGGGTCGATCACCGTCAGCGGCTCGTCGAAGAGAATCGCCGACACGTCGTCACGCACCAGGCCACGGCCCATGGAAACCTTCTGCTTCTCGTCGGCAGTAAGGTTGCGCGCCTTCTTGTGCAACAGCGGGTGCAGCTCCAGCACCTCGGCGATCTCGTGCACCTTGCTCATCACCCGCGCCTCGTCCATGCCCTGATTGCGCAGCGGGAAGGCCAGGTTGTCGAACACCGTCATGGTGTCGTAGACCACCGGAAACTGGAAAACCTGGGCGATGTTGCGCTCCTGCGGCGACAAGGTGTTGACCGCCTTGCCGTCGAACTGCACCTCGCCCTGAGAAGGGCTGAGCAGGCCGGAGATGATGTTGAGCAACGTCGACTTGCCGCAGCCCGAGGGGCCCAGCAGCGCATAGGCGCCGCCTTGCTGCCAAATATGGTTCATCTCGCGAATCGCATAGTCTTCCGCCGCCTTCGGCGTGCCGCTGTAGCTGTGCGCGAGGTTGTGCAAGCGAATCTCGGCCATCAGGCAGCCCTCCCCTGGCGGCGACTGGGCGCCTGCACCAATTGCCCATCGACAGCGAAGACGAACAGCTTGTGGGTGGGTATGTAGATCAGGATCGGCGTATCCACCGCGTACTCGTGCACGCCCGGCAGGTGCAGCACCAGCACGAACTGCTCGTTGCGCACGTGAAGGAAGGTTTCCGAGCCGCTGATCTCCGCCAGTTCCACGGTCACCGCCAGCTCCAGGTCGTCGTCGTTGGACGGCACCAGACCGATATGGCTGGGGCGCACGCCGAAACGGTACTCACCCTCGGCGATGCCGCGCAGATCGGGATTGAGCGGAAAGTGCACGCAATCGGCAAAGCTTACTTCAGAGCCGCTGATGCGGCCGGGCATCAGGTTGATCGCAGGCTCCGAGAACAGCTCGGCGGCCAGCACCTGCTGCGGGCGGTGATAGACCTCGGCGGTCTTGCCGCTCTGCACCACCCGCCCCTCGTGCAGGATGGTGGTGGTGCCGCCCAGGGCCAGCGCCTCGTTGGGCTCGGTGGTGGCGTAGATGGCGATGGTGTGGCGCGCCTGGAACAGCTCGCGCATTTCCTGGCGCAGCTCTTCGCGCAGCTTGTAGTCGAGGTTGACCAGCGGCTCGTCGAAGAGAATCAGCGAAGCATCCTTGACCAACGCCCGAGCCATGGCCGTGCGCTGCTGCTGGCCACCGGACAGCTCCAGCGGATAACGCGACAGCAGCTTGTCGATACGCAACATGCGCGCGGTGGCCTCGACCTTCTCGACAATCTGCTCCTTGGCCACACCGGCCTGGCGCAGCGGCGAGGCGATATTCTCGAACACCGTCAGGGTCGGGTAGTTGATGAACTGCTGATAGACCATCGACACGTTGCGCTGACGCACCGGCACGCCAGTGACATCGGCGCCGTTCATCAGCACCCGGCCGCTGTTGGGCCGATCCAGACCGGCCATCAGGCGCATCAGGCTGGTCTTGCCGGCCAGGGTGCGGCCGAGCAGGACGTTGAAGGAACCCGGTTCAAAACTCAGGCAGGCATCGTCGATATGCACCTGGCCGTCGACGATACGGGTGACGTGTTCGAGCTTGAGCGACATGGCCTGTCCTTTTTCTTGTCGTGCCATTCGATTGCGAACATCGATAGCGACAAGCGTGCCAGCGCCCAAAAAACAGATGTATCTCTTTGATAGTAAATAAAAAATCCGACAAGACTCGCTGGCGAGCCAGTTGTCTACTGAACACTTTTGAACAGTCGAATGTGAACAACTGAACAATTCGTTCGTTGACTTTGAACAGGCTTGAACGAAACTGGACCGATCGCGGCGCAGATCGCGAACCAACAAGAAGAGATCATCTATGACAGAAGCTGCCCGCGCCCCGGCGCACGACACCCTCATCCAGGAGTCCTGGTCGCGCTGTCGTGACTATGGCCTGACCCATCAGAGCTCGCCGCGCTTCGACCCACCACCTGCCGGCGAACTTTCGGCCCTGCTGGAAAGCCGCCAGGCCCTGGTGCAGACCACCCACCAGGAGGTTCTGCCCTACTACGGCACCATCCTTTCCAACTCCAACTGCCTGATCATGCTCGCCGACGAGCAGGGCCGGCTGCTGCAATCCTGGGGCGACCAGCGTTTCATCGAGCCACGCCAGGCCGCCGGTTTCGTCGCCGGCGCCAGTTGGCTGGAGCGCTACACCGGCACCAACGCCATCGGCACCGCACTCAGTTGCGGCCAGGCCGTGCATATCCAGCACGATGAACACTTTCTCAAGGCCAACCGCTTCATGACCGGCTCGGCCTCGCCGATCTTCGACGAGCAAAGGCGCATGATCGCCGTGCTCGACGTATCCAGCGACAGCTACCTGCCACCGGCGCACACCCTCGGCATGGTCAAGATGATGAGCCAGTCGGTGGAGAACCGGCTGATCCTCAAGCTGTTCGCCGACCACTATCACCTGCTCAGCTTCAACACCAGCCTGGACAACCTCGACAGCCCCTGGGCCGGCCTGGTGGTGTTCGACGAACAGGGCCACGTGGTGTCCGCCAACCGCCGCGCCGATAACCTGCTTGGCCATGCCCTGACCTACGGCGCCATCGAGCAACTGTTCGACGTACCGCTGCAGCAGTTGCTCAACCAACCGGACGGTCAGCCCTTCAGCCTGCGTACCAGCGGCCATTTTCGCTTCCATGCACGTGTGCGCCGCCCTGCCCGACCCGCTCCGATCCAGCAGCCTCGCGACTTCCGCCCGCAAGCCACCCAGAGCACGCAGCAAGAGCCACAGCTGCATACCCTGAGCGCTGGCGACGCGCGCATGGACAAGGCCGTGCGCCAGGCCGAACGCCTGTTGGAGAAGGACATTCCGATCCTGATTCAGGGCGAAACCGGCGCCGGCAAGGAGGTTTTCGTCAAGGCACTGCACCAGGCCAGCTCACGGGCCAACCAGCCATTCATCGCAGTCAATTGCGCGGCCATTCCGGCGGAGCTGGTGGAGTCGGAGCTGTTCGGCTACGAAAAAGGCGCCTTCACCGGCGCCAGCCAGAAAGGCCATGTCGGCCTGATCCGCAAGGCGCACAAGGGCACGCTGTTTCTCGACGAGATCGGCGACATGCCGCTACGTGTGCAGGCGCGCCTGCTGCGTGTGCTGCAGGAACGTTGCGTGCAGCCGCTGGGCAGCAGCGAGCTGCATCCGGTGGATGTGCGCCTGGTCTCCGCCACCAACCGCCCGCTGCGCCAGGATGTCGACAGCGGCCAGTTCCGCGCCGACCTGTACTACCGTATCAGCGGGCTGAACCTGGAGTTGCCACCGCTACGCGAACGCAGCGACAAGCAGGCGCTGTTTCAGAGGCTGTGGGAGCAGCACCGCGAACCCCACCAGCGCGCGGGTATCAGCCGCGAGGTACTGGAGCTGTTCCAGCACCACCCCTGGCCGGGCAACCTGCGTCAACTCAGCAGCGTGCTGCGCGTGGCCCTGGCCATGGCCGACGACCAGCCCATCCGCGCCGAGCACCTGCCGGATGATTTCTTTCTCGACCTGCCGACGGACGCGCCCCTGCAAGCGCATCCCGAGCCCGACGACCTGGCCAGCCAGTACCAGGCCTGCGGCGGTAATATCTCCTACCTGGCCCGCCACCTCGGCCTGAGCCGTAACACGCTTTACAAGCGCCTGCGCGAACAGGGGGTCAGACCCTGACGGCACGCCGGCTCCTTATGCCCAACCGCCAGCCCTGCTGCATTCCCGCGGCCGCCAGCAGGATGGCCGCCACGCCTAGCCACTGCAGCGTGCTCAACCAGTGATCGAAGGCCAGCCAGTCGACGAGGATCGCCGCAACCGGATAAATGAAAGACAGCGCGCCGGTCAGCGCCGTCGGCAGCTTCTGGATGGCACCGTAGAGCAGCATGTACATCAGGCCGGTATGCACCACGCCCAGCGTCACCAGGCTGGCCCAGGCCACTTCACCCTGTGGCAGATGCTGCCCCTGCCATGGGGCCAACATCAGCACGCCGGTCAGCAGTTGGATGAGTGCGATCAGGTGTGGCGGCGTGCCGGTGAGGCGCTTGACGAGCAATGCTGCCACCGCATAGAGCAGCGCCGCACCCAGCGCCAGCGCGATGCCCAGCAGGTAGTTGCCACCGGCCACCGCACCATGCCCATGGGCACTGACGATGGCCAGCATGCCGACAAAGGCCAGCGCCAGCCAACCGAGCTTGAGCCAGGTGATGCGCTCACCGAGAAACAGCGCCGCCAGCCCCACCAGCATGAACGGCTGGATGTTGTAGACCACGGTACTGACAGCGATGGATGCCTGCGCATAGGAAGCGAACAACAGCAACCAGTTGCCGACGATGGCCACGCCGCTGAGCACGGCCAGCAGCAATACTCGCCGCCCCAGCAGCTCGATACGCAGCAGGCCCAACGCAGCGCAGACCAACAGCAACATGCCGCCGCCGATCAGGCAGCGCCAGAACACCACATCCACCACGGCCTGGCCGGACACCAGCACGAACCAGCCGATGGTGCCGGAAATCAGCATGGCGGCGACCATTTCCAGCGAGCCGCGTTTGAGGTTGTTATCCATGATCGGAGCCTCATCGAGAGAGGCAATAATTATCCGAAGGTACAACTTCCCTCTCCATGGAGAATCTGAGGCAGAATCCAGCCCTCGCCTTTTTTACAACGGCATATTCCGGCTTTTACCTAACGAGGCCTGCAATGACCGATGACATCGACCAGACCCTGATAGCGGCGCTGATGGCAGATTCGCGACGTTCACTCAAAGCCCTGGCGCAGATCAGTGGCCTGTCCTCTCCCAGCGTGGCCGAACGGCTGCGCCGCTTGGAGGAACGCGGCGTGCTCAAGGGCTATACGGTGGAGATCGATCCGCGCCATTTCGGCTATCAGTTGCAGGCCATCGTTCGCGTAAGACCCCTGCCCGGCAAGTTGCATGAGGTGGAGCGACTGCTTCAGGCCACGCCCGAGTTCACCGAATGCGACAAGGTCACCGGCGAGGACTGCTTCATCGCTCGCCTGCACGTGCGCTCCATGGAGCAACTGGACGAAGTGCTCGACCGCATCAACGGCTACGCCGAAACCAACACCGCCATCGTCAAGAAGACCTCGGTCCCCCGCCGACTGCCCCCAATGAACTGACAAGGAACGCTCATGCGCCCATCCCTTCGCCCCCTGCTTGTCGCGCTCGGCCTGTGCCTGGGCAGCCAATCGGCCTTAGCCGAGCTGAACCAGGCCGTCGATGCTGCCGTGAAACCGATGATGCAGACCTATGCCATCCCCGGCATGGCCATCGCCATCAGCCACAAGGGCCAGCAGCATTTCTTCGAATACGGCGTCGCCTCACGTGAAAGCGGCCAGGCCGTGGATCGCCACACCCTGTTCGAACTGGGCTCGATCAGCAAGCTGTTCACCGCCACCCTCGGCGCCTACGCCGAAGCTCGCGGCACGCTGAACCTCAGCGACAACGCCAGCCAATATCTGCCAGAGCTACGCGGCACTGCCTTCGAGCACATCAGCTTGCTGGATCTGGCCACCTACACCCCGGGTGGCCTGCCGCTGCAGTTTCCGGACGCGGTCAACAACGAACAGCAGATGCTCGATTACTACCGTAGCTGGCAGGCGGTTTACCCGCCCGGCACGCAACGACTGTATTCCAACCCCAGTATCGGCCTGTTCGGCCACCTGGCGGCGGCCAGTCTGGCCGAGCCGTTTCAGAAACTGATGGAGCAGGACCTGCTGCCGCAACTGGGCATGCAAGAAAGCTACGTGCAGATACCCGCCGAGCAGATGGCGCGCTATGCCTGGGGCTACCGCGACGACAAGGCCGTGCGCGTGACTCCCGGCGCACTGGATGCCGAAGCCTACGGGTTGAAATCCACTGCTGCCGACATGCTGCGTTTCATCGACGCCAACCTGCACCCGGACAAACTGCCTACGCCGCTGCGCCAGGCCGTCAGTTCCACCCATCGCGGCTATTACCAGGTTGGTGACATGACCCAGGCCCTGGGCTGGGAGCGCTATGCCTACCCCATCAGCCTGACAAAGCTGCAGGCCGGCAACTCTGCAGAAATGGCGCTGCAACCGCAGCCGGTGGAGCGCTTCAGCGTGCCCAAGCCAGCCGAGGGTGACCTGCTGCTGAACAAGACTGGCTCGACCAACGGTTTCGGCGCCTACATCCTGCTGCTGCCGGCGCGCGATACCGGCCTGGTGATACTCGCCAACCGCAACTACCCGAATGCCGAGCGCGTGCGCCTGGCGCTGCAGTTGCTCGAGAGCCTCGAACCCTAGGCTGGTTTGCAAGGCATCGCCGCGCAGGGTGCGCACCTTGCGCTTACAAACTGCGCGCGATCACCATCCGCTGCACGTCGCTGGTGCCTTCGTAGATCTGACACACGCGCACATCGCGGTAGATGCGCTCGACCGGGAAGTCCTTGAGGTAGCCGTAACCGCCTAGCGTCTGGATCGCTGCCGAGCACACCCGCTCGGCCATCTCCGAGGCGAACAGCTTGGCCATCGACGCCTCGGTCAGGCACAGCTGGCCGGCCTCGCGCAGGTTGGCAGCGTGGTGCACCATCTGCCGCGCCACGGCGATCTGCGTGGCCATGTCGGCCAGGCGAAAAGCCACCGCCTGGTGCTCGATGATCGGTTTGCCGAAGGTCACACGCTCATGGGCGTAATCGCGCGCCGCCTCGAACGCCGCCCGCGCCATACCCACCGACTGCGCGGCGATGCCGATGCGTCCGCCTTCCAGGTTGGCCAGGGCGATGCGATAGCCCTCACCCTCCTCGCCCAGGCGCAGACTGGCCGGGATGCGCACCTCGTCGAGCTGGATCTGACAGGTGTCGGAGGCATGCTGGCCGAGCTTGTCTTCGACCCGCACCACCGAGAACCCGGGCGTGTCGGTCGGTACGATAAAGGCGCTGATGCCCTTCTTGCCGGCTTGCGGATCGGTGACGGCGAACACGATCACCATGCCGGCGTGGCTGCCGGAGGTGATGAACTGCTTGGCGCCATTGAGGATGTAGTGATCGCCATCGCGCCGGGCGCGGGTGCGTAGATCGCTGGCGTCGGAGCCGGCCTGCGGCTCGGTAAGGGCGAAAGCACCTAGCATGCTGCCTTCGGCCAGCGGACGGAGAAAGCGCTGCTTCTGCGCCTCGCTGCCGTATTTGAGGATCGGCATGCAGCCCACCGAGTTGTGCACGCTCATGATGGTGGAGCAGGCGCCATCGCCAGCCGCCACCTCCTCCAGGGCCATGGCGTAAGCCAGATGGCCGGTTTCGGCACCGCCCCACTGCTGCGGCACCAGCATGCCCATGAAACCAAGCGAGCCCATCTCGGCGATGGCCTCGGCGGGGAAGCGATGCTCGCGATCCCAGTCGGCGGCAAAGGGTTTCAGGCGCTCCTGAGCGAACTGGCGGGCCATGTCGCGGATCAGAGTTTCTTCTTCTGTGGGCAGCATGGCTGGCTCCGGTAAACAGGTTAATCACCGTGGGAGGCGCTTCAGCGGCGACAGTCGCGGCTGAAGCCCCTCCCACAGGTCAAGTGCGCGGATGGTCAATACAACTCGATGGCCACGGCAGTGGCCTCGCCGCCGCCAATGCACACGGAGGCCACGCCACGCTTGAGCCCGCGCTGCTGCAACGCCGCCAGCAAGGTCACCAGGATGCGCGCGCCGGATGCGCCGATGGGGTGGCCCAAGGCGCAGGCGCCACCGTGTACGTTGAGTTTGGCGTGGTCGATGCCCAGCTCACGCATGGCGACCATCGGCACCACGGCGAACGCCTCGTTGATCTCGAACAGATCGACCGTCTCCAAGGCCCACTCGGTACGCGCCAGCAAACGCTGGATCGCCGCCACCGGCGCAGTGGTGAACAGGTTCGGTGCCTGCGCGTGGCCGGCATGGCCAACGATGCGTGCCAGCGGCGTCAGGCCGCGCTGCTGAGCCTGCGACAGGCGCATCAGCAGCAGCGCCGCAGCGCCATCGGAAATCGAACTGGCGTTGGCCGCCGTCACCGTGCCGCCCTCGCGGAAGGCCGGCTTGAGGCCAGGAATCTTGTCCGGTCGCGCCTTGGGCGGCTGCTCATCGCTGCTGACGAGACGCCGTTCACGCCCCTGTGGCGCCTCCACGGCGACGATCTCGCTGGCGAAACTGCCGTCCGTTATCGCCTGCTGGGCGCGACGCAGCGACTCCAGGGCATAGGCGTCCTGCTCCTCGCGGCTGAAGCGATACTGCTCGGCGCAATCCTCGGCGAAGGTGCCCATCAGCCGGCCACGCTCGTAGGCATCCTCCAGGCCGTCGAGAAACATGTGATCGAGCACCTGGCCATGGCCCATGCGATAGCCACTACGGGCACGTGCCAGCAGGTAAGGTGCATTGGACATGCTCTCCATGCCGCCAGCCACCAGCACATCGGCACTGCCGGCGAGCAACTGATCATGGCCGAGCATCAGCGCCTGCATGCCCGAGCCGCACATCTTGTTCAGCGTGGTGCATTGCGTGGCCTGGCTCAGCCCCGCACCCAACGCGGCCTGGCGCGCCGGTGCCTGGCCCTGCCCGGCCTGCAACACGCAGCCCATCAACACGGTGTCCACCGCCTCGGCGGCGAGGCCGGACCGCTCCAGGGTCGAGCGGATGGCCGCAGCACCCAGCTCTGCGGCGGTAAGGCCGGCCAGATCACCGAGAAAACCACCCATGGGCGTGCGCGCGGCACTGACGATGACGACGGGATCGAGTTGTTGTTTCATGGCATTCACCTTCGAATCGCGTAGCCCGGATGCAATCCGGGAAAGTTGCTCTGCGTGTACCGGTGTATCTATGCGTAGGAGCGGCTTCAGCCGCGATCATGACGAGGCGATTCGCGGCTGAAACGGAATGCCGCCCAACCGCTCCCACAACAAACCATGGCAGCCCCGGCTATTTCGCCGCCATGCGCAGCGCGCCATCGAGGCGGATCACCTCGCCATTGAGCATCGAGTTCTCGACGATATGCCGCACCAGCGCGGCGTATTCGTCGGGTCGCCCCAGGCGCGGCGGGAACGGCACATTGGCCGCCAGCGAATCACGCACCTCCTGCGGCATGCCGGCCATCATCGGCGTCTCGAACACGCCGGGGGCAATGCACATCACCCGGATACCCGAGCGCGCCAGATCACGCGCCGCCGGCAGCGTCAGCGCGGCGACACCGCCCTTGGACGCAGCGTAAGCGACTTGGCCCATCTGCCCGTCGAACGCCGCCACCGAGGCGGTATTGATGATCACACCACGTTCGCCATCAGCGTTCGGCGTGTTCTGCGCCATGGCCTCGGCGGCCAGGCGCAACAAATTGAACGTGCCGATCAGGTTGACCTCGACGGTACGCCGAAAGCTGTCCAGGCCATGCGCGCCGTTGCGCCCCAGCACCTTCTCGGCTGGTGCGATACCGGCGCAGTTGACCAGCCCGTGCAGGACGCCGAAGGCCTCCAGCGCCTGCGCCACCGCAGCCCGGCCATCCTCTTCACGGGTGATGTCGGCGCGCACGAAGCGTGCAGCATCGCCCAGTTCGGCCATGGCCTGCTGACCGGCCTGCTCGTTGATATCCAGCAGCACCACCTGGCCGCCCTGCCCGACCAGCTCACGGGCCGTGGCCAGCCCCAGGCCGGAGGCGCCGCCGCTGATCAGAAATACGCTGTGCTCGATATGCATGATGAAAATTCCTTGAGTCAGTGACTGGCAGCCGCCTGGGCCTTGGCGATTTCCTGATTGCGCAGCAAGAAGCGCTGGATCTTGCCGCTCGGGGTCTTGGGCAGTTCGCTGACGAACTCGATCTCACGCGGATAGGCATGGGCTGACAGGCGCTTGCGCACGTACTGCTGCAGCGCCTCGGCCAGGGCATCGTCTGCGGCATGGCCGGCGTGCAGCACCACGAAGGCCTTGACCCGCTCGGTGCGTTCCGGGTCGGGCTTGCCGATCACCGCCGCCTCGATCACCGCCGGGTGCTCGATCAATGCGCTTTCCACGTCGAAGGGGCCGACCCGGTAGCCGGAGGTGGTGATCACGTCGTCGGCACGACCAACGAAACTGATGCTGCCGTCGTCGTTGAGCTCCACCGTATCGCCACTGAGGTAGTAGTCACCGACGAAGGATTTCGTCGCCATACCGCGATAGCCGGGGAACCAGAACAGCGGCGAGCGCGCCATGTCCAGCGCCAGGATTCCAGGCTGCCCAGCCGGCAGTTCGCGCTGTTGCTCATCCAGCACCACCACGCGATGGCCGGGCATGGCAAAACCGGCCGCACCCAGGCGTACCGGGTGCTGCAGCGCATGGTGGTTGCACAGCACCATGCCCAGTTCGGTCTGTCCGTAATGATCATGAATGGTGCAGCCCAAGCCATCGGCGAACCAGCGGATCACTTCCGGCGTCAGCGGCTCGCCGGCGCTGCTCACCGCGCGCAGTCGGCCCTTGATCGTTGCCTCGACCTCGTCACGCGCTGCCAGCAACAGGCGAAAGGCCGTGGGTGAACCAGCCAGGTTGCTGATGCCGTATTCGCGGATCACTCGGCAGGTGCTTTCGACGCTGAAGGCGCCTTCGTAAAAGGTGGTGGCGTGCCCCATCGCCAGCGGGCCGGTCACGGCGTAATACAAGCCATAGGCCCAGCCAGGGTCGGCCAGGTTCCAGAAGCGATCCTCAGGGCGTAGATCCACCGCCTCTCGCATGTAACCGACGAAGGCGACGATGGCCTTGAGCGGCACCTGCAGCGGCTTGGCCAGGCCAGTGGTGCCCGAGGTGAACATCAGCAGGAAGGGATCATCAGCCTGGCGCAGCACCGGCTCGAAGCGATCAGCCTGCTGCTCCAGTTCGGTCCAGAAATCATCGCCCACCACCAGTGCCGGCGGTGCCTGCTCCACTTCATCGAGCTTGCCGCGGTTGAGCACGTCGGTGACCACCAGCTTCGAGCCTGCGCTATGCACCCGGTGCTCGATGGCCTTGGGGCCGAAGGCGGTGAACAGTGGCTGGTAGATGGCCCCGGCACGCCAGGTGCCGAGAATGGTGATCAGCAACTCCGGGGTACGCGGCAGGATGCCCGATACGCAATCGCCAGCACCGATGCCACGGCTGGCCAGCAGATTGGCGAAGCGTGCCGAGGCGTCCTGCAACTGCTCGAAGGTCCAGGTAGCCCGCTCGCCATTACGCCCCTCCCAGATCAGCGCCGTACGGTCGGCACCGACATGGCGGTCACAGCATTCGACACAGGCGTTGAGGGCATCGAGACGACCGGCCAGGGTATTGGCGACGGCGTTCTCGTAGTCGAACTCGCGGGCAGCGGTGAAGTAATCGCGCATCGGGGTGATCTCCCGGATTCTTCTTATTGGATGCGCCGATAGTTACCTCAGGCTGGCCAGCCGGCAATGTCGAAAGATCCCAACCTGCGTGAGCAGAAATGACAAAGCGCCGTCGCTCAGGCGCGTTCGGGGTGGATCAGCGCACGGTACTGACCCGGCGTCGAGCCCGTCCATTTCTTGAAGGCCTTGTAGAAGGCACTGCTGTCGGCAAAGCCCAGCTCGCAGGCCAGATCGCTGAAATTGCTCTCGTCATTGTCCAGGCAGGCGATGGCCAGATCCCGTCGCACCTGATCCTTGAGCACCTGGTAGGACTGCCCTTGCAGCGCCAGCTTGCGCCGCAGGGTCGAGGGCGCCATATGGAAATGCCCGGCCAGCGTTTCCACATCCGGCCACTGTTTGGGCGCCAGGCTACGCAAGTGAGCCTTGATACGCGCACCCAGGCTTTGCGGGTCGCGGTAGCGCACCAGGATGTTGGCAGGCGCACCGGCGAGAAAACGCTTGAGGTCACGCGGGCTGCGCCGAATCGGCGTGTGCAGGCTGTCGGCATTGAACAACAGGCGACTTTGCCCACGCGCGAACTGCAGGTTACGGGTGAACATCACCTGGTAATCCTCGATGTAATCGGGCTGCGCGCAACGTAGGTGAATACCCAGCACATCGATGCGCCGCCCGGCCAGCCAGCATGTCAGGCCGTGGATCATCAGCCAGAGGGTGAAATAACCAAAAGCGCGGCAGCGCTGTTCGGGCGGCTCGTCGATAACGATGGCAGCCAGGCCATCGCGTACCTCCAGCCGAGGGCTGAAGCCGTCGAAGATCAGGTGCAGCAAGCGCAGCGCCGCCTGCAGGGCCGCACCCAGGGTTGGCTCCTTCACCGCAGCACGGGCCATGAAGGCAAAACTGCCTGACTTCATGCCCCGTGGGTTCATGCCGAAGAACTCATCGTCCATCTGCCGGGCAATGCCGAGCCAGAGCAGGCCGTAAGCCTCGGACGATACCCTGCCTTCAGGCTGCGCCAGCAGTTCGCCGTCGATTCCGGCCTCGACCAGCAATGCGGTGTCGTCGACGCCTTGCCGGCGCAGCTCGCATAGCGCCTCGAGCACCAGGCGTACGGAAATCGTGCCTTTTTCAGCGGACGCAACTGCCATGAGTTCCCTTGTTCGTGGCTGCCGACAAGAGCGGCATTCTAGAGGCTTTGCCGTAGCGCTTGTCCAGCCGGTGGACTCGATCCTGAGGACGGCGGCGTTGACAGCCTGCAAAAGCCAACTTAACGTTTACGTAAAGGTAAACAACAAGAACATCGCCATGCCCACCACCTACAGCATCTCCGACCTGGCCCGTGAACTGGATGTCACCCCGCGCGCCATCCGCTTCTACGAGGAACAAGGCATGCTCGCCCCCGAGCGCCGTGGCCAGGAGCGCATCTATCAGCCCAAGGATCTGGTGACCCTGAAGCTCATTCTGCGCGGCAAGCGCATCGGCTTCTCCCTGGCCGAGTGCAAGGAGTTGATCGACCTCTACGACCCCAGCAGCGGCAACCACAAGCAGCTCAATACTTTCCTCACCAAGATCGCCGAGCGCCGCCAGCAGCTTGAACAACAGTTGCTGGATATCCAGCAGATGCAGCTGGAACTGGATACCGCCGAGGAGCGCTGTCTCGCCGCCCTGGCTGAAACGCACGCGTAATCGCCCCCACGACAAGAACAACAGCAGGTGACCCCATGAGCTACCCCACCCTCAACTTCGGCCTCGGCGAAACCCTCGACATGCTGCGCGACTCGGTGCACCAGTTCGCCCAGGCCGAGCTGGCACCGCGCGCCGCGCAGATCGACCGCGACAACGAATTCCCCGTGGACATGTGGCGCAAGTTCGGCGACATGGGCCTGCTCGGCATTACGGTCAAGGAAGAGTACGGCGGCACCGACATGGGCTACCTGGCCCATGTGCTGGCCATGGAAGAGATCAGCCGCGCCTCGGCGTCGGTGGGTCTGTCCTACGGCGCGCACTCCAACCTGTGCGTCAACCAGATCCACAAGAACGGCAGCGAGGCGCAGAAGCAGAAATATCTGCCCAAACTGTGCTCCGGCGAGCACATCGGCGCCCTGGCCATGAGCGAACCCAACGCCGGCTCCGACGTGGTGTCGATGAAGCTGCGCGCAGAAAAACGTGGCGACCGCTACGTGCTCAACGGCAACAAGATGTGGATCACCAACGGCCCGGATGCCCATACCTACGTGATCTACGCCAAGACCGACATCAATGCCGGCTCCAAGGGCATGACCGCCTTTATCGTCGAGCGCGACTTCAAAGGATTCTCCCGCCACCAGAAGCTGGACAAGCTGGGCATGCGCGGCTCCAACACCTGCGAACTGGTGTTCGAGGACTGCGAAGTGCCGGAAGAGAATATCCTCGGCGTCGAGGGCGGTGGCGTGCGCGTGCTGATGAGCGGCCTGGACTACGAGCGCACCGTGCTGTCGGGCGGCCCGACCGGGATCATGAGCGCCTGCATGGACGTGGTGCTGCCCTACGTGCACGAGCGCCAGCAGTTCAAGCAGTCCATCGGCGAGTTCCAGCTGGTGCAGGGCAAGCTGGCCGACATGTATGCCGGCATGAACGCCTCCAAGTCCTACCTGTACAACGTCGCCAAGGCCTGCGACCGCGGCGAGGAATCGCGCAAGGACGCCGCTGCGGTGATCCTCTACACCGCCGAGATGGCCACCAAGATGGCCCTGGACACCATCCAGCTGCTCGGCGGCAACGGCTACACCAACGAGTACCCGGCCGGCCGTCTGCTGCGCGACGCCAAGCTCTACGAGATCGGCGCCGGCACCAGCGAGATCCGCCGCATGCTGATCGGCCGCGAGCTGTTCAACGAGACCAAGTGATACTCGGTCTGTTCCCTCTCCCACTTGTGGGAGAGGGTTAGGGAGAGGGCCTCTGAGTCGCCTGCATCGCCCTCTCCCCCGGCCCCTCTCCCGCAAGCGGGCAGAGGGGGGATAAATCAAAATCGGAGCGCGCCAGATGGCCATCCTGCATACCCAGATCAACACCCGCTCGCCGGAGTTCGCCGCCAACCAGGCGGCGATGCTTGCCCAGGTGGACGAGCTGCGCGCCCTGCTCGCCCGCGTCCACGAAGGCGGCGGCGCCAAGGCGCAGGTGCGCCACACTTCGCGCGGCAAGCTGCTGCCGCGCGAACGCATCAACCGCCTGCTCGATCCCGGCTCGCCCTTCCTCGAAATCGGCCAGCTCGCCGCCCATGAGGTGTACGACGAGGACGTACCCGCCGCCGGGGTGATTGCCGGCATCGGTCGCGTCGAGGGCGTGGAATGCATGATCGTGGCCAACGATGCCACGGTAAAAGGCGGCAGCTACTACCCGCTGACCGTGAAAAAACACCTGCGCGCCCAGGCCATCGCCCGCGAGAATCGTCTGCCGTGCATCTATCTGGTGGACTCCGGCGGCGCCAACCTGCCGCGCCAGGACGAGGTGTTTCCGGACCGAGAGCATTTCGGTCGGATCTTCTTCAACCAGGCCAATATGAGCGCGCTGGGCATTCCGCAGATCGCCGTGGTGATGGGCTCGTGCACCGCTGGTGGTGCCTATGTGCCGGCCATGAGCGACGAGACCATCATGGTGCGCGAGCAGGCGACCATCTTTCTCGCCGGCCCGCCGCTGGTGAAGGCCGCCACCGGCGAGGTGGTGAGCGCCGAGGAACTGGGCGGCGCCGACGTGCACTGCAAGACCAGCGGCGTGGCCGACCATTACGCCGAGGATGACGAGCATGCCCTGGCCCTGGCCCGGCGCTGCATTGCCAACCTCAACTGGCGCAAGCTCGGCCAGCTCGACAACCGCGCGCCCATCGCCCCGCGCTACGCCGCAGAAGAGCTGTACGGAGTGATTCCGGCCGACGCCAAGCAACCCTTCGACGTGCGCGAGGTGATCGCACGTATCGTCGACGACTCGCAACTGGATGAATTCAAGGCGCTGTTCGGCACCACCCTGGTTTGCGGCTTCGCCCGCATCGACGGCTACCCGGTGGCGATTCTGGCGAATAACGGCATCCTGTTTGCGGAGGCAGCACAGAAAGGCGCGCACTTCATCGAGCTGGCCTGCCAGCGCGGCATCCCACTGCTGTTTTTGCAGAACATCACCGGCTTTATGGTCGGGCAGAAATATGAAGCTGGTGGCATTGCAAAACATGGCGCCAAGCTGGTCACCGCCGTGGCCTGCGCCCAGGTGCCGAAATTCACCGTGATCATCGGTGGCAGCTTCGGCGCCGGCAACTACGGCATGTGCGGCCGTGCCTACGACCCACGCTTTCTGTGGATGTGGCCCAACGCGCGGATCGGCGTGATGGGCGCGCAGCAGGCCGCCGGCGTGCTGGTGCAGGTCAAACGCGAGCAAGCCGAGCGCGCCGGTCAGCATTATTCCGACGAGGACGAACAGCGCCTCAAACAGCCAATCGTCGAGCAGTACGAGCAGCAGGCGCATGCCTACTACTCCAGCGCCCGCCTGTGGGATGACGGTGTGATCGACCCGGCGCAGACCCGCGAGGTGCTGGCCCTGGCCCTGTCGGCCAGCCTCAACGCACCCATCGAGCCGACCCGTTTTGGCGTATTTCGCATGTAATCCGTGGGAGGGGCTTTAGCCGCGACAGCCACAGCAAGGCTCGCGGCTAAAGCCCCTCCCACCAGAGCCAGCGCATATTTCGAGCCCATCGACATGACCAACTTCACCACCGTACAGCTTGAGAAAGACCCACGCGGCTTCGCCACCCTGTGGCTGAACCGCCCTGAAAAGAACAACGCCTTCAACGCCGAGATGATCCGCGAGCTGATCCTCGCCCTCGATGCCGTCGGCGAGGACAAGAGCCTGCGTTTTCTCCTGCTGCGCGGCCGTGGCAAGCACTTCTCCGCCGGCGCCGACCTGGCCTGGATGCAGCAGGCTGCGGGGCTGGACTACAACGCCAACCTCAATGACGCCCGCGAGCTGGCCGAGCTGATGTACAACCTGCACGGCCTGAAGATCCCCACCCTGGCCGTCGTCCAGGGCGCCGCCTTCGGTGGCGCGGTGGGTCTGGCCAGTTGCTGCGACATGGCCATCGGCGCCGAGGATGCGTTGTTTTCGCTGTCCGAGGTGCGTATCGGCCTGGCCCCGGCGGTGATCAGCCCCTTCGTCGTGCAGGCCATTGGCGAGCGCGCCGCCAAACGTTATGCGTTGACCGCCGAACGCTTCGACGGCAAACGCGCCTGTGATCTGGGCCTGCTCGCCGAGTGCTTCCCGGCCGATGAGCTGGACGCCCAGGTCGAAGCCTGGGTGGCCAACTTGCTGCAAAACAGCCCGCAGGCCATGCGCGCCAGCAAGGACTTGCTGCGCGAAGTCGGCAGCGGCGAGCTAACCCCGGCCCTGCGCCGCTACACCGAAAACGCCATCGCCCGTCTGCGCGTCAGCGCCGAGGGCCAGGAAGGCTTGCGTGCGTTCCTGGAAAAACGCCAACCCAACTGGCAGGAGCAATGACCATGATCGACACCCTGCTGGTCGCCAATCGTGGCGAAATCGCCTGCCGCGTGATGCGCACGGCCAAGGCCATGGGCATCCGCACCGTCGCCGTGCACAGCGCTATCGATGCCAGCGCGCGGCATGTGCGTGAAGCTGATGTGGCGATGAATCTCGGCGGCGCCAAGCCGGCCGAAAGCTACCTGCTGATCGACAAGATCATCGCCGCCGCCAAGGCCAGCGGCGCACAGGCCATCCACCCCGGCTACGGCTTTCTTTCGGAGAACGCCGGCTTCGCCCGCGCCATCGAGCAGGCGGGGCTGATCTTCCTCGGCCCACCCGCCTCGGCCATCGAGGCGATGGGCAGCAAGTCGGCGGCCAAGTCACTGATGGAGGCTGCTGGCGTGCCGCTGGTGCCCGGCTACCACGGCGAAGCGCAGGATTATGAAACCTTCCGCGAAGCCGCCAAACGCATCGGCTACCCGGTGCTGCTCAAGGCAGCCGCCGGTGGCGGTGGCAAGGGCATGAAGGTCGCCGAATCCGAAGCCCAGCTCGCCGAAACCCTGGAATCCGCCCAGCGCGAAGCGCAGTCGGCCTTCGGCGACTCGCGCATGCTGGTGGAAAAGTACGTACTCAAGCCGCGCCATGTGGAGATTCAGGTGTTCGCCGACCAGCACGGCAATTGCCTGTACCTCAACGAACGTGATTGCTCGATCCAGCGTCGCCACCAGAAGGTGGTCGAGGAGGCGCCGGCACCTGGCCTGAGCCCCGAGCTGCGTCGCGCCATGGGCGAAGCGGCGGTCAAGGCGGCGCAGGCCATCGGCTATGTCGGCGCCGGCACCGTGGAGTTCCTGCTCGACGAACGTGGCGACTTCTTCTTCATGGAGATGAACACCCGCCTGCAGGTCGAACATCCGGTCACCGAGGCCATCACCGGCCTCGACCTGGTGGCCTGGCAGATTCGCGTCGCCCGTGGCGAGCCGCTGCCGATCACCCAGCAGCAGGTGCCGCTGAACGGTCACGCCATCGAGGTGCGGCTGTACGCCGAAGACCCGGACCACGACTTTCTCCCCGCCACTGGCACCCTGGCGCTGTACCGCGAAGCCGGCAATGGCGACGGCCGGCGCATCGACAGCGGCGTGACCGAGGGTGACAGCGTCTCGCCCTTCTACGACCCGATGCTGGGCAAGCTGATCGCCTGGGGCGAGAACCGCGAGCAGGCGCGCCTGCGCCTGTTGGCCATGCTCGGCGATACCCTGGTCGGCGGCGTGAAGACCAACCTGGCATTCCTGCGCCGCATCCTTGCTCACCCGGCTTTCGCCGCGTGCGAGCTGGATACGGGCTTTATCCCGCGCCATCAGCAGCAGTTGCTGCCCGCACCAGGCGAGTTGCCGCAGGCCTTCTGGCAACTGGCAGCCGATGCCTGGGTACAGAGCGAGGCGCCGCTGCAACGCAACGATGATCCGAATTCGCCCTGGGCGGCCCGCAGCGGCTGGCGCGCCGGTGGCGTGGCGGAAATCGAGCTGCACCTGAGCTGCCAAGGCGAAAGCCGCAAGGTGCGCGCGAATAACAAAGCCTGCTTGCAGGGCGAAGCGCTGCTGGCCGAGATCGATGGCACGCGCCAGCGTCTGCGCGCCATCCGTCGTGGCGACACCCTCTACCTGCAGTGGCACGGCGAGCTGCACGTGATTACCCGCTTCGACCCCATCGCCGCCGCCGAAGCCAGCCATGCCCAACACGGCGGCCTGAGCGCGCCCATGAACGGCAGCATCGTCCGTGTACTGGTCGAAGCCGGTCAGGCGGTCGAAGCCGGCACGGCCCTGGTGGTGCTGGAAGCGATGAAGATGGAACACAGCATCCGCGCGCCCGAAGCCGGCACGGTCAAGGCGCTGTATTGCCGCGAAGGGGAAATGGTCAGCGAAGGCGCCGTGCTGGTGGAGCTGGAGGACGCCTGATTCGCGCCACTGAGTAGGGTGCACCGATTCAGCCCAGTTCCGCGTAGGGCGGCCCCTACGATATCTTGCCGCAGGCGGTGCGCGCGGCGCACCCTACGGCATCTGCAACACCTATGAGGACACCCGATGAACCTGCCCAAATCCGTACGCCTGGTCGAAGTCGGCCCGCGCGACGGTCTGCAGAACGAGAAGCAACCGATCAGCGTCGCCGACAAGGTGCGCCTCACCGACGATCTCAGCGCCGCCGGCCTGAGCTATATCGAGGTAGGCAGCTTCGTTTCTCCCAAATGGGTGCCGCAGATGGCAGGCTCCGCCGAGGTGTTCGCCGGCATCCAGCGCCAGCCGGACGTCACCTACGCCGCCCTGGCGCCAAACCTGAAAGGCTTCGAGGCTGCACTCGAAGCCAAGGTCGAGGAAGTGGCGGTGTTCGCCGCCGCCAGCGAGGCCTTTTCGCAGAAGAACATCAACTGCTCCATCGCCGACAGCCTGCAGCGCTTCGTACCGCTACTGGAGGCGGCCAAGGCCGCCAATGTGCGCGTACGCGGCTATGTCTCCTGCGTGCTCGGCTGCCCCTACGATGGCGCAGTCGCGCCCGCGCAGGTCGCCGCCGTCGCCCGCGAGCTGTTCGCCATGGGCTGCTACGAGGTGTCGCTGGGCGACACCATCGGCACCGGCACCGCCGGTGCCACACGCAGGATGATCGAAGTGGTTGGCCGTGATATTCCACACGACAAGCTGGCCGGGCATTTTCACGACACCTACGGCCAGGCCCTGGCCAATATCTACGCCAGCCTGCTCGAAGGCATCACGGTGTTCGACAGCTCAGTCGCAGGCCTGGGCGGCTGTCCCTACGCCAAGGGCGCCACCGGCAACGTCGCCAGCGAAGACGTGCTCTACCTGCTGCAGGGCCTGGGCATCGAAACCGGGATCGATATGGACAAGCTGATCGCCGCCGGCCAGCGCATCTGCGAGGTGCTGGGCAAGAGCAACGGCTCGCGGGTGGCCCGTGCTCGGATGGCGAATCGCTGAGCGCCAACCTGTCATCTGTAGGAGCGGCTTTGGCCGCGAAGATCGCGGATGAATCCGCTCCTACAAGTATGTGCGGCTTTGTCGCTCCACCGTTCTACGCATCGAGAGACGCCACATCCGCACCGATGAGAAAGTCGGTGCGATAGCAGCAAAGGTCGTCTGAGTTAAAGGTCAAATGCCCCGAAGGCACTAAGCTGAAGCCCAGGGACAAGAACGACGAGGATTGACCATGCCGCAACCTCTATGGACACCTTCGCCCGAGCGCATCGCCGCCAGCCGGATGGATGCCTTCCGCTGTTTCGTCAACGACCGCCACGCCCTGCAGCTGACCGACTACCCTGCCCTGCATGCCTGGAGCGTCGAGCAGCGCGAAGCCTTCTGGCAGGCCATCGTCGATTTCTTCGACATCCGTTTCCACGCCCCCGCCGAATGCGTGCTGCGCGAAGGCCCGGCGATGCCGGATGCGCAGTGGTTTCCCGGCGCCACCCTGAATTTTGCCGAACACCTGCTACGTCGCCGTGACGGTCACCCGGCGCTGGTGGCCATCGCCGAGGACGGCAGCCGCGAACAGCTCAGCCATGCGCAACTGGCTGCTCACGTCGCCGGGCTGCAACGTGCCCTGCAAAAAGCGGGCGTGGGCATCGGTGATCGGGTGGTGGCATTCATGCCCAACACCTGGCAGACGGTGGTCGGCATGCTAGCCACCGCCAGCCTCGGCGCCACCTGGTCGAGCTGCTCACCGGACTTCGGCACCCAGGGCGTGATCGACCGCTTCGGCCAGATCGAACCCAAGGTACTGATCGCTGCCGCCGGCTACCGCTATGCAGGCAAGCACATCGACCTGACCGAAAAGCTCAATGAAATCCTCGGGCAACTCCCTTCTCTGCAACAGCTGGTGCTGGTGCCTTACGCAAAGATCGATGCCTGTAAGACGGATTGCAAAACCGCCGCAGCCGTCAGCCTCTGGCAGGACTTCTACCAACCCGGCGGTGCGCCGCAGTTCACGCCCGTAGCCTTCGCAAAGCCGCTATACATCCTCTATTCCAGCGGCACCACGGGTGTGCCCAAGTGCATCGTTCACGGCCATGGTGGCACCTTGCTGCAGCACCTCAAGGAGCTTGGCCTGCACACCGATCTGGGCGCCGACGACACTCTGTTCTACTACACCACCTGCGGCTGGATGATGTGGAACTGGCTGGTTTCCGGCCTGGCACTGGGCGCCACCCTGGTGCTCTACGACGGCTCGCCCTTCCATCCCGAACCGGCCCGCCTTATCGATCTGATCGACGCCGAGGCCATCTCCATCTTCGGCACCAGCGCCAAGTTCATCGCCGCACTGGAGAAAGCCGGCGTCAGACCTCGCGCAAGCCACAAGCTGAGCAACCTCAAGGCCATTCTTTCCACTGGCTCGCCGCTGGCCCACGAGAGCTTCGAGTACGTCTATCGCGAGGTGAAGCCGGATCTGTGCCTGTCATCCATCTCCGGCGGCACCGATATCGTTTCCTGCTTCGCCCTGGGCAACCCGACCCTGCCGGTGTGGCGCGGCGAATTGCAGTGCAAGGGGCTGGGCATGGACGTGCAGGTCTGGGATGAGCATGGCCAGCCGGTCAAGGGTGACAAGGGCGAGCTGATCTGCGCCAAGCATTTCCCCGCCATGCCATTGGGTTTCTGGAATGACGCCGAGGGTGAGAGATTCCATGCCGCCTACTTCGACACCTTCCCCGGCGTATGGGCTCATGGTGACTATGCCGAGGAAACCACGCATGGCGGCCTGGTCATCCACGGCCGCTCCGACGCCGTGCTCAACCCGGGCGGCGTACGTATCGGCACTGCGGAAATCTATCGCCAGGTGGAAAAGGTGCCGCAGGTGCTGGAGTCCATCGTCATTGGGCAGGACTGGCAGGGCGACGTGCGCGTGGTGCTGTTCGTACGCCTGCGTGACGGCGTGACGCTGGACGATGCCTTGTGCGACGAGATGCGCCGGGTGATCCGCACCCACACCACGCCGCGCCACGTGCCGGCGAAAATCATCCAGGTCAGAGATATCCCACGCACCCTCAGCGGCAAGCTCGTCGAGTTGGCAGTGCGCAACGTCGTCCACGGCCGTCCGGTGAAGAACACCGATGCCCTGGCAAATCCGCAGGCGTTGGAGCTGTATCGCAACATGCCAGAGCTGGCTGACGAGCTTTAGCCAAACGCCACTAACCAGAAAATCACTATACTGGCGCCACTTTTTTGTCCTCACAGCAGCTGAGTCTTGGCTAGGCCCTACTCGGCAAATGGCAAGGTGGCGCCATGAACATCATCCAGCGCAATAACGTTCAACGCTTGAAAGCGGAAACAGTCGATGCCCCAACGCTCGTCTACGGCCACGGCTTCGGTTGTAGTCAGGAGATGTGGAGCAAAGTCACACCAGCCTTCACCGAGCACTGGCACCAGGTGCTGTTCGACTATGTCGGCAGCGGCCGATCCGATGCCAACGCCTTCCACCCTACCCGCTATGCCCAGTTGGAAGGTTACGTAGAGGACCTTCTGGAAGTGTGCGACGCCCTGGAGCTCTCGGGTGACCTGACCTTCGTTGGCCACTCGATCAGCTGCAGCATCGGTATTCTCGCTGCCATCAGACGCCCCGAGCTGTTCTCCCGGCTGATTCTCCTCGGTCCGTCCCCCTGCTTTCTCAACGATCCGCCCGACTATCGGGGGGGCTTCGAACGCACTGACCTGGAAGGGCTGCTGGAGCTGATGGCTCACAACTATCTGGGTTGGGCTCAGCAGTTCGCACCACTGGTATCGGCCGACGAAATTCCCGCCGTCACCCGGCAGCTCTCCGACAGCTTCTGCTCGACCGATCCGGTCATGGCTCATGCCTTCGCTCAGGCCACCTTTTTCTCCGATATTCGCCCGGCGCTGCCACTGTGCCCGTTACCAAGCCTGATCCTGCACCACCAGCGTGATGCACTGGTTCCCACGCCAGTTGCCGCCTACCTGCAAACCGCACTCACGGGCAGCACCCTGGAAACGCTGGACGTCAGCGGCCATTGCGCGCACATGAGCCATCCCGAGCTGGTGAGTGCTGCCATGCATCGCTATCTGCAGGGAGCACGCACACATGTTCTATCTTGATCGCCTACCCGGCCCGGTACTGGTCACTGACTGCAATGGCCGAATCAAGCACTCCAACTGCGATTTCAAGCGCCTGGCAGGTACGGGCATGGCCGCTGGCATGGATCAGTTTTTTCCGCCGGCCAGCCGCATTTTCCTGCAAACCCACGCCTGGCCCCTGTTGCTGCACAACGGCGAGTTCAGTGAGCTTTACCTGCAACTGCAATCGGAAAGCGGCCAGGCAATACCCGTCATGGCTAACGCACGCATCAGCGAAGTTGATGGCGAGCCGGAAGTCATCTGGCTGTTCTTCGTCGCCAAGGACCGTCAACGTTTCGAAGCAGAGTTGCTCAAGGCTCGGGAACAGGCGCAGGAAAGCGCAGCACAACTGGCCAAGGCCAACCTGGCGCTGCAGAGCGCCTACGCCCAGTTGGCCGACTACGCGGTGGAAATCCAGAGCGAAGCCGAGCAACTTGCGCAACTGAGCCATACCGACCCGCTGACTGCGCTGAGCAATCGCAGGGCGCTGTCAGTGCATGTCGAGCGGTGGCTCGGCAGCGTCAGCGAGCTTGCGTGCGGCAGCCTCCTGTTGATCGATATCGACCACTTCAAACAGATCAACGACCGCTTCGGCCACGCCGAGGGTGATCGGGTCCTGGTGGATATGGCGCAGCGTCTTCTGGTCAGTGTGCGCAGTGGCGACAGTGTGGTGCGCTACGGCGGCGAAGAGTTCGCGATATGGCTGCCTGACGCCGATCTCGATGAAGCCAGTGACATTGCCGAGCGCGTGCATGATCAGATCAGGGCGCTTGAGGTCACCAACGAATCGGTCACGGTGAGCATCGGCATCGCCAGCCTCAAACCATGTGCACAGTATCTTGAGCACCTGCTGGCTGCAGCCGACAAGGCCCTCTACACCGCGAAAGCCCAGGGAAGGAATCGCAGCATTCGACACGAGTAGGTGAAGTGCAGGCTGGGTCAAAACACCCTGGCAGAATGCCTTCTATACTTGTGCCACAGTGACAACAGGATGTTCGCAGTGCCCAAACACATCTGCCTGCTGGTTGCCTTGCTGATGGCAGCAATTGCATCAGCCGATGAGCCTATCAAGCTGTACATGCCGGAAGCACCGCCACTGACGCTGCATCATTACGAAGGCGGCTACGGCATGGTCGGTGATGTGGTATTGGCGGCACTGGCCAGAATCGGCAAGTCTACCCACGTCGTGGCCGAACCCTGGCCACGCGCCCAGGTCAACGTGGCCAGGGGCAAGAACATGCTGATCATCCCTCTGTCGCGGACACCCGAGCGAGAGGAGCTGTACACCTGGATTGCCTCGGTCATGGAGCTGGAGCGCGCCTTCTTCAGCCTCGATGAGCCTGTCGAGAGCTTCGCGCAGGCTCGCCAGCGCTACCGCCGCGTAGGTGTCGGCCTGGGCACGGCGCAGGTGGGCATCCTGCAGCGCGAAGGGTTCAGTGACGAGCAGATCGTGCAACTCACGCTCGGCGAGAACCCGGTTCATCTGCTCACTCTTGGACGAATCGACGCCTGGTTCACCGGCGTGCCGGAAGCGTTGTATATCTGGGATGGCTCGGCCTATCGCGAGCAGAACCTGCGCAGAAGCCCGACACTGGCCAGTACCGGCCTGTATCTGGGCTGCTCGAAGGAGTGCGATGGGCAACTGGTCGAACAGCTACGCGCCGCCATCAACAAACTGGAACAGGACGGCGTCAGCCAGCGTTTGCGTCAGGCATACCTTCCCCTGCAACCCGATCCCTAAATCCCCTGCCGCCCCGGATCCTCCGGCGGCTGCTCCTGCTCGATATCCTCCAGTTTCAGCTCCAGCCCCCAGTCGCCCGCAGCAGCGGCTTTCGGTGCAGGTGCCGGCGTTGCCACCGGCGCAGCGGCGGCGGGTGCAGGCTTGGCATTGGCCGGATTGTCGCGATGGAGCTTGAGCTTCAGGCGCACGTTGTTCGCCGAGTCGGCGTTCTTCACCGCCTCTTCCTCGTCGATCACCCCCTCATGCACCAGGTCGATCAAGGCCTGGTCGAAGGTCTGCATACCGAGGTTCTTGGATTTCTCCATGATTTCCTTGAGCTCGGAAAACTCGTTGCGCTTGATCAGGTCGCGCACCGTCGGCGTCCCCAACATCACCTCCACCGCGGCGCGGCGCTTGCCATCGACGGTCTTGACCAGACGCTGCGAGACGAATGCCTTGAGGTTGTTGCCCAGGTCATTGAGCAACTGCGGGCGACGGTCCTCGGGGAAGAAGTTGATGATGCGATCCAGCGCCTGGTTGGCGTTGTTGGCGTGCAGCGTGGAAATCGCCAGGTGCCCGGTATCGGCGAACGCCAGGGCATGCTCCATGGTTTCACGGTCGCGGATCTCACCGATCAGAATCACGTCCGGCGCCTGGCGCAGGGTGTTCTTCAGCGCCGCATGGAAGCTGCGGGTATCCACACCCACCTCGCGCTGGTTGATGATCGACTTCTTGTGCCGGTGCACGTACTCCACCGGGTCTTCGATGGTAATGATATGGCCGCCGCTGTTGCGGTTACGGTAGTCGATCAGCGCCGCCAGGGAAGTCGACTTGCCCGAGCCGGTACCACCGACGAACAGCACCAGGCCACGTTTTTCCATCACCGTGCTGAGCAGCACCTCGGGCAGCTTGAGGTCTTCGAAGCGCGGAATATCCAGTTTGATGTTGCGCGCGACGATGGACACCTCATTGCGCTGCTTGAAGATGTTGATGCGAAAACGCCCGACGCCGGCCAGCGATATCGCTAGGTTCATCTCCAGTTCGCGCTCGAATTCCTCGCGCTGGGCACTGTCCATGATCGAATCGGCAATGGCCGCCACATCGCCCGCCTTCATCGGCTCCTGACTTAACGCCTTGAGTACGCCGTTGAACTTCGCGCAGGGCGGCGCGCCGGTAGACAGATACAGATCGGAACCATCCTGACTGGACAGGATTTTCAGCATTGCTTGGAGATCCATGGCGACGTTTCCGTGAGCGCGATTGAAATACCATAGGCCATGATTCATCCGCGCCGCGGACAACGCACAACCCATAAAATTGACGCCATTCTGCTGGCGCAATCAATGCTGGCACAATAGCGCCCTGACAGAATTGAGGACCCCATCAATGGCAAAGGCAATGGCCCGCCACATCCTGGTCAAGACCGAAGCGGAAGCCACCGCGCTGAAGAAGCGAATCGCCGCTGGCGAAGCCTTCGATGTGCTGGCACGCAAGCACTCCACCTGCCCCTCCGGCAAGAAAGGCGGTGATCTCGGCGAGGTGCGTCCCGGGCAGATGGTGCGTGCGGTGGACCAGGTGATTTTCAAGAAGCCATTGCGTGAAGTGCACGGGCCGGTGAAGACCCAGTTCGGCTATCACCTGATCCAGGTGTTCTATCGCGATTGAGCCCTGCTCAGGCGCACCGGGCTGCCGCCAAAGGCAGCCGCAATGCTCGCGCTACAGCGCGGCTCAGCGCAGCAACACCGGCGCATGCTCGGCCATCAGTTCCACCACCCAGTCGATGAACACCCGCAGCTTGGCGCTGACATGACGGTTTGGCGGGAAGGCCAGGTACATCGGCATCGGTTTCATCTGCCAGTCCTCGAACAGGCGCACCAGTTCCCCGCTGGCCAGGTGTGGCGTGGCCATGTAATGCGGCAGCCAGAGCATGCCCAGGCCCGCCAGGCCGGCAGCCAGATAGGCGTTGCCATCGTCGACCGTCAGCCGCGGGCGGCCATGGGCCTCGATGCGCTCTTCACCCCGCTGCATCGCATAGGGCAAGGCCTTGCCGGTGCGCGACCAGAGAAACCCCACCGTGTGATGGCCAGCCTCCTCCAGCTCGCGGGGATGCATCGGCGTGCCGGCGCGCTGCAGATAACCCGGCGTGGCGTAGATACCGAGTTGCAGATCGCCGACATGCCGCGCGATCAGCGACTGATCGGTGATCTCGCCGCCGCGCACCACGCAGTCGACGTTCTCGCCAATGATGTCGATGAGGCGGTCACTGACGCCCAGGGTCAGCTGGATTTCCGGATAACGTGCATAGAACCCCGGCAAGGCCGGGATCAGCAGCATGCGCGCAAAGGGGCTGGGCACGTCCACCCGCAGTCGACCGCGCGGCGCCATCGCTGCGCTGGACAGACTGGTCTCGGCATCGTCGACATCCGCCAGCAGACGCACCACACGCTCATAGTAGGCGGCCCCGTCGGCGGTGACGTTGACCTTGCGCGTGGTGCGGTTGAGCAGGCGCACACGCAGCCGTGCCTCCAGTTGCTGGATCAGCTGGGTCACGCTGGTCTTGCTCATGTGCAGGGTGGCTGCCGCCTTGGTGAAACTGCCGGTTTCCACCACACGGGCGAAGGCCTGCATCGCATCGAAACGATCCATTTCACGTCTCTCCCAGCTCTTGATTGTTTGGATTCTACAAACAGTCATGACCAGAGTTGCTCGTTTATCCAGGCCGAGCCTCTTTTTAAAGTCACTCCATCGTTAACTTCGGGCTGAAGTGGCCCAGATGGAGACAGCAATGACCAGCAAACGTGATGTGGTTTTCCCGGCCGACCGCCATGACCTGTATGAACTTCATCGCTATTCACCGGCGATTCGTTCCAACGGTTTTCTGTTCGTATCCGGCCAGGTCGGCAGCCGCAAGGACGGCTCGCCCGAACCCGACATGAAAGAGCAGGTGCGCCTGGCCTTCGCCAACCTCAATGCGATCCTCGCCGCAGCGGGCTGCAGCTTCGATGACGTGGTCGACACCACCGTATTCATGCTCGACCCGCACGCGAGGTTCGAGACCATCTGGGAAGTGGTGGCCGACTATTGGGGCGAGGCGCCCTACCCGAACGTGACTGCAGTCGGCGTGACCTGGCTGGCCGGCTTCGACTTCGAGATCAAGGTGATCGCCAAGCTGCCGGAATGAGCAGCTGCGAGGGGCGCGACCGAAAGGCTCAGAGGTGAGTGAAGACGCGCTCGGCTGGCAGACGCGACTTCGGCAGCGCCGCATTGAAATCGCTGTCGCTGTGATACCCCAGCGCCACCGCGACCATGCTGCTCAGCCCCTGAGCGGCCAGTCCCAGTTCCTCATCCAGCGCTTCGCGGTCGATACCCTCCATCGGCGTGGCATCCACGCCTTTGGCGGCTGCGCCCAGAAGCAAGGTGCCCAGCGCCAGATAGGCCTGCTTCTCCGCCCAGTGCGGGATGTCGCCAAGGCCACGGTGCAGTTCGACGTAGCTGCTGCGGGTGTTGTGCTGGGTCGTACGCGCCGCATCGTCGCGGAAGCGGCCATCATCTGCCTCCTGCTGCAGCACATCGGCGAGGTAAGCATCATCGAGGTCACGACGGGCGCAGATCAGGATCACGTGCGAAGCATTCAAAATCTTCGACTGGTTGTAGGCGAAGCCGCCCTGAGCGCCCTTGGCCAGGCGCGCCTTGCCTTCGGCAGTGCTCGCCACGACAAAGTGCCAGGGCTGCGAATTGACCGAAGACGGCGACAGACGCAGCAACTCCAGCAGCTCGTCGATGATCGCCTGATCCACCTGGCGGCTGGCATCGTAAGCCTTGGTGGTGTAACGCTGACGCGCAAAGGAAACGGGGCTCATGAACACTCTCCTGATCGGTAGATGACGCGAAATGGACGCCAGTCTGCAGCATGCACCGGCGCGAAAAAAGCAGGCAAAGCCGCTAGGAGTTTCAAAGGAAAGATGAAAATGCAGGCAGGCATCAGCGCTCTATCGGGCCACGCCAGCGCTCTGCAGGCATTCGATAAAACCCGCCACGGCCGCCGAGCGGCTGACCTTGGGATACAGCGCGCCGATCTCGCGATGAATGGGCGCCGGGCCGAGCGCGATGGCACGAACGCTGGCCGGCAGCGGCAGGATGGTTTCCGTCAACGGCACCACGGCCACGCCAAGGCCGCTCTCGACCATCGACAGCATTGCCGGGATATCGTCGACCTCGATCCACTCCTGCAGCGTTAGAGAGTGGTCGCGCAGAAAGCGCTCCACCTGCCGCCCACCGAAGGAGGAGCGGCTATAGCGGATAAAGGGCTGCTCGCGAATCACCGACAGCCAGTCATCGCCAACCACGTTGCCGGCCACAAGCAACACGTAGTTCTCGCATGCCAGCGGCGCCCATTCCAGCTCTCGGGGCGGCTCGAACGCCGGACGGATAAGGATGGCCAGGTCGAGCTCCCCCGCTTCGACTCGATCCATCAACTGCAGTGAAACGCCTGGCGACAGGTTCACCCGACAGCTGGCAAAGCGCTGGCGAAACGGCACCAGCGCGCGCGTGAGGATGGTCGCGTGCACCGAGGCGATCGCACCGATCTCCAGAGGCCTGGCCCACTCCTCGTCCTGAGTCGGCTCGCCCAGGGCATCGAAACCGGCAACCAGCGCCTCGGCACGGGCCAGGGTGCGCAGCCCGGCGGCATTCAGCGTGGCCGAGCGCCCGGTGCGATCGAACAGGGCGAAGCCCAGGGTTTCTTCCAGACGACGCATATGGCCGCTGACTGCCGCCTGAGTCAGACCGACCCGGTCGCCAGCGGCGCTGAAGGTGCCATAACGGGCCACGGCAATCAGGGTGCGCAGTTCAGTGATCATGGCGATTGATAAGTTTTCGTTTTGCTCATGATCAGAACATATAGTTTTTTATGAACATTGTCGCCGACTAGGATGATTCCACTCACCCACAACGAGAGAACTCCAATGACTGCACTATGCCCCTTCCACCTGGCCTTTCCGGTCGATGACCTGGCCGCCGCCCGCGACTTCTACGGCAACCTGCTCGGCTGCAGCGAAGGTCGCAGCTCGCCGGAGTGGGTCGACTTCAATTTCTACGGTCACCAGATCGTCGCCCACCTGGCTCCCGGTGAGGCCGGGGCCGGCCCGGCCAACGCGGTAGACGGCCATGGCGTGCCGGTGCGGCATTTCGGTGTGGTGCTGTCGATGGCGCAGTGGCAGGCCGCCGCCGAACGCCTTAGCGCAGCTGGCGTCGAGTTCATCATCGAGCCCTATATCCGCTTCAAGGGCGAGCCGGGCGAACAGGCGACCATGTTCTTCAAGGATCCCAGCGGCAACGCCATCGAGATGAAGGCCTTTGCCGACATCGGCAACCTGTTCGCCCGCTGACCGAGCAAGGATCGAAACCATGCAAACGCTCAAGGTGGCAATCGCCGGCTTCGGCGGCGTTGGTCGCGCCACGGCCGACCTGCTTCTGCAACGCCGCGAACGCTATCGCCAGGTCTACGGCGTGGACGTGCGACTGGTTGCCGTCTGTGGCTCACGCGCCGGCCGGGTCGACGCCAATGGCCTGCAGGCCAAGCAGTTGGACGACCTGCAGCCCGGCTTGTCCGGCCCGGAGTTCGTCGCGGCGAGCGGTGCTGAGCTGCTGATCGAGGCCGGCCCCAGCGATTTTCGCAGCGGCGGGCCGGGTCTGGACTACCTCTGTGCGGCGCTGTCCGCCGGGCGGGACTGCATCGTCATCTCCAAGGGTGCGCTGGTGCATAGCGGGCCGCGCCTGCGCGAACTGGCGCGCGCCTCAGGAGCACTGCTGAAACTCAGTGGTGCAGCCGCAGCCGCCCTGCCCACGCTCGACCTGCTCGAACACAGCCTGGCCGGCTGCAAGGTGCTCAGCGTCGAGGGCATTTTCAATGCCACCACCAACTACCTGCTCGATGCCATGCGCACCCAAGGGCTCGGTTTCGATGCAGCACTGCGTGAGGCACAAGCCGGCGGCTTCGCCGAAGCGGATACGCGCAACGACACCGAAGGCTGGGACACCGCCTGCAAACTCCTGCTGCTGGCCAACTTCGGCCTTGGCGCCCAACTGACGATGGCTGACGTCAAGGTCGATGGCATTCACTCGGTCACGGCGCAGCGCATTGAGGCATGGCAATCACAAGGCCTGGTTCCCCGCCTGGTCGGCAGCCTCAGCTACGTGGATGGCGCGATCCGTGCCAGCGTCGGCATCAAGACCTATCCGCTGTCCGATCCCTTCGCCCAGGTGAACGGGAAAAACAAGGCGATCCGCATCAACAGCGACGCCATGGGCGAGACGATCGCCATCGGCGGCGGCGCTGAACCACTCGCCACCGCAGCAGCAGCACTGAAGGACTTCGAACACATTCTCCAGGCCAGGGGGCGCGCCCCCCTCCTTTATTGACGGACATTGCGCATGACCCAACGCACCCTGCAAGCGATCCGCCACGTCGGTTTCGAGGATCTCGGCAGTTTCGAGGCGCCGCTGCGCGCTGCCGGCTACCAGATCAAGTACATCGACGCCGCGGAACGTGACCTCAGCCAACTCGACCCGCTCGCTGCCGACCTGCTGGTGGTGCTCGGCGGCCCTATCGGCGTCTATGACCACGACCGCTATCCGCTCGTATCCGATGAACTGGCACTGCTGCGCGCGCGCCTGGCAGCCGACCGGCCGACGCTGGGCATCTGCCTCGGTGCGCAGCTGATGGCCGCAGCACTGGGCTCCAGCGTCTATCCAGGGCCCGCCAAGGAAATTGGCTGGTCGACGCTGGAGCTGGCAGCCTCCGACTATCAGCCACTTGCCGCCCTGCGCGATATCGCCGTGCTGCATTGGCATGGCGACACCTTCGACCTGCCGGAAGGCTGCACCTTGCTCGCCTCGACCCCGCTGTGCCGCCAGCAGGCCTTCGCGCGCGGGCAGAACGTACTGGGCCTGCAATTTCACCCGGAAGTGCGCGGCGACCGCTTCGAGCATTGGCTGCTGGGCCATGCCAGCGAACTGGCCAGCTCAGGCATCGATCCCGTCACCCTGCGTCACGACGCCAAGCGTCATGCCAGCGCCCTTGAGCAAGCGGGCGCCATCATGCTCGGCGAGTGGCTGGCCAAGCTTAAGCACTGAGCACAGCAGCAGACCCGAGCCTCATGACAAGGCTCGGGCACCACCGGCTCATTCAGCGCCTGCAGCCTGTAAACACTTCGTAAATGCGATGGATTTTCATTAGGCCGCCTAGTAAAAGATAGCTTGCTTTCGATCCTGCCTGGAGCAGCGCTTGCCGCTGCTCGTCTCGACCCGGAGTCCAGCATGTCTATCCGCTCTCACCTGCAACGTACAGCGGTAGCGATTACCACGTCGCTGCTGCTCGCCCTGCCCCTGCACGCCAGCGAACGCACGCTGGACAGCGCCTACGGCCCGCTGAAACTCAGCGGCACGCCACAGCGCGTGGTGGCACTGGGCGACAGCGCCCTGGATGCAGCGCTGTCACTCGGCATACAGCCGGTCGGCACCCTGGCCAGTCGTGGCGGCGACGACGTACCGGACTATCTCAAGACCACAGCAGGCAAGATCACCCTGGTGGGAAGCGTACGTGAACCCAACCTGGAGGCCATCCTGCGCCTGCAGCCGGACCTGGTGCTGGCCTCCAGCGACCTGTCACGCGATCTGTACGCCAAACTGAGCCTGATGGCGCCCACCGTGGTACCCGCCGGCAACGCCTTTCAGGACTGGCGCGAGACCTACATGACCTACGCCCAGGCCCTCGGCAAACAGGAAGAAGGCCAGCAACGCCTTGCCGAGATCGAGAAACGCAGCGCCGAACTGCGCCAGCGTCTGCCGCAGGGCCAGGCAGTCAGCGTGGTGCGCTGGAACCCGCAGGGGCCGGTGATCATGTCCAGCAACCTGTTCGTTGGCCAGTTGCTGAGCGATCTCGGCCTGCATGCCAACGAGCTGGCCGCAGCCCAGGCGCAGAAGCCGCACAGCGACGTGCTGAGCCTGGAGAACCTGTCACGCATCAATGCCGACTGGATCTTCCTCGCCACCCTCAACCCGGATGGTCGCAAGGCCCTGGAAGACGCGCGCAAGCAGCCTGCCTTCACCCGCCTGTCAGCCGTCGCCGACGGCCATGTGGTGACCGTCGACGGCCAGATCTGGAGCAGCAGTTCCGGCTACCTGGCGGCTCAGCAGGTACTCGATGACGTGGAGAAGGCCCTGCTCGACTGATGCCCGCATCACGCCTTTCCGTTCCCAAGGCATTGGGCGGCGCAGCGCTGTGCCTTATTGCGTTGTGCGTCGCCAGCCTGCTGTTGGGCGCGGGTGACATCGGCATCCTGCCCAGCTTGCAAGCCTTGCTCGGCAGCGGCGATGACGATGCCCGCTTCATCGTCTTCGAATTGCGCTGGGTGCGTACCGAACTGGCCCTGTTGGTCGGCCTCGCCCTGGGCGCGGCCGGTGTACTGCTGCAAGCGGTGACCCGCAACCCGCTGGCCGAGCCTGGATTGCTCGGGGTCAGCGCCGGTGCCTCGTTCGCCGTGGTGCTGGCGATCAACCTGGGCGCCTCGGCCGCCAGCCTGCACCTGGGCGTCGCCATGCTGGGTGCGCTGATCGGCTGCGTGCTGGTGCTGCTGGTCACGCGCATGCGCGGCGTCGGTGATGATCCTGTGCGACTGGTGCTGGCCGGCGCCGCTTTCTCCGGCATGCTCGGCGCGCTCAGTAGCCTGCTGCTGTTATGGGATCAGCGCACCGCCGATGAAATGCGCTTCTGGGTCATCGGCGCCCTGGCTGGCCGCCCGCTGGACACGCTCGACTGGAGTCTGCCGGGGCTGCTCGGCGGACTGTTGATGGCGCTGCTGGTGGTGCGTCCGCTGGCCGCCCTGGCGCTGGGCGAGCGCGTCGCCAGCGGCCTCGGCCACCATCCGCAACTGACGCGCCTGGGCACCCTGCTGGCCGTGGCGATCCTGGTCGGCACCGCCACGGCTGCCGCCGGCCCCATCGCCTTTATCGGCCTGATCGTGCCCTATATCGCTCGCCGCCTGGTCGGCTCCGACATCCGTCGCACCCTGGGCCTGAGCATGCTGCTCGGCCCCTGCGTCCTGCTGCTGGCCGATGTCATCTCGCGCCTGCTGGTACGCCCCTACGAACTGCCGGTGGGCGTGGTGACTGCCTTCGTCGGCGCGCCGATCCTGATTGCCGTGGTGCGCAACCACCGCCTGCCGACCCTGTGACATGAACATTTCTTCCTCACGCCCCCTGCTCGCCCCGGCCAGCTATCACCTGTTGCGTCTGGGTGGCTACAGCCTACTGCTGCATCGACGCAGCATGGCCGTCGCATTGCTCCTCAGTCTGCTGCTGGTCGCTGTCGCCACCTGGATACTGGCGGCCGGCGATGACGCCCTGACGCCCTGGAAAGCCCTGCAGGCCGCCTTCGGCCAGGGTGAGACGCTGCAGGTGTTCCTGATTCAGGAGCTGCGCATGCCGCGGCTGATCGCCGGCCTGCTCAGCGGCGCCGCCCTCGGCGCTGCCGGCTGCCTGCTACAGACCCTGGCGCGCAACCGCCTGGCCACGCCGGGGGTGATCGGTATCGACAACGGTGCCACCGCCTTCGCCGTCGCCTCCATCGTCGCCGTACCCACCAGCCTGGCGCCCTCGGCCCTGGCGCTGAGCGGCGCCGCCACCGCAGCGGTGCTGACGTTCGCCCTGGCCGCCGGCGGTGGTGCGCGCGGCTATCGTTTCATCGTCGTTGGTATCGCCATCGGCGCGTTGTTCGGTGCACTGACCAACCTGATGCTGGCGCGCAGCGATATGGACGCCGCCAACGCCGCCTATCCCTGGACGGTCGGCAGCCTCAATGCACGCCCGGCCGACTCGGTGCTGCTGCTCGGCATCGGCCTGGCCGTGGGCCTGCCGCTGGCCAAATTGCTGGTCAATGCGCTGAGCCTGATGCGCTTTTCCGACAACGTCGCCATCGGCCTTGGTGTGCGCCTGCAACGCATGCGCCTGCTCACCCTGGCCCTGTGCGTCTGGCTCACGGCGCTGGCCGTTGCCGTGGTCGGCCCGGTCGGCCTGATCGCCCTGGCGGCGCCGGAAATGGCCCGCCACCTGTGCAACCGACACGGCGTGCCGGTGCTCAACGCGGCGCTGTCCGGCGCGTTGATGATGATTCTCGCCGACTGGCTCGGCCGTACCCTGCTGGCGCCCATCGAAATCCCGGTCGGCATCATCGCCGCCGTGGTTGGCGGCCCCTTCCTGCTGTGGATTCTGCTGCGCCAGACCCCACGGAGTTCGACATGACCCTGCTTTCCTCACTGCTCGGCGACGCCCACCAGTCCGACGTGCGCCTCGAAGCCCGCAACCTGAGCATGGGCTACGCCCAGACCCACATCATCGAAGACCTCAACCTGCTGATCCCCAGCGGCCAGGTCAGCGCCATCGTCGGCCCCAACGGCTGCGGCAAATCCACCCTGCTTGCCGGCCTCGCCCGTTTGCACAAGCCCGCATCAGGCAGCGTCCTGCTCGACGGCAAAGCCATCGGCAGCCTGCCATCGCGTGAAGTGGCGCGCCGGCTCGCCCTGCTGCCCCAGGACGCCACAGCGCCCGATGGCCTGACGGTCAGCGAACTGATTCGCTTCGGCCGCCAACCGCACCAGAGCCTACTGCGCCAGTGGAGCGAAGAAGACCAGGCCATCGTCGACGCCGCTCTGGCGGCGGCCGATCTGATCGAGTTGGCTGACCGACCACTGGAATCGATGTCCGGCGGCCAGCGCCAGCGCGCCTGGATTGCGATGGCCATCGCCCAGGCCACGCCTTTGCTGCTGCTCGACGAACCCACCTCGGCGCTGGATCTCGGCCATCAGATCGAAGTATTCGAACTGATCCGCCAACTCGCCGCCGCCGGCAAGACCATCGTCATGGTGGTGCACGATCTCTCCAGCGCCTGCCGTTACGCCGACCACCTGATCGCCATGCACCAGGGCCAGATCATCGCCAGCGGTCGCCCTGACGAGATCGTCACCTCGGAGCTGGTCGAACGCCTGTACGGCGTACGCTGCACGCTGCTGCGCGACCCGCTGAGCGGCACGCCGGTGATTGCCGGGGTCAGTAGGCTCCAGCCCTAGCCCATGGAAAGCTGGCGGGCCACGAAGCGCTTGCCCGGTGCCACGATCTGCTCCTGCGCGGCGACCAACGGCAGGTCGCGCGCACCGTCTGCAGTCTGCTCGACCAACGCGTAGAGCGTTGCGGTCGCCAGCTCCAGAGCCTGCGGCAACGCCTGCCCGGCCAGCAAGCGCCCCAGCAGCGTGGCCGAGAACACATCGCCCATGCCGTTGGGCAATGGATGCAGTGCCAGGCGTGGGGTGGTCACCAGCCAGGCGCCCTCGCCGTTCACTGCCAGCGTGCCCAATTCGCTGTCGGGGATATCCGGCGTGGCCAGGCTGGTGACGATGACCACGTCCGGGCCACGACCGCGCAACTGCCGGGCAACCTTCACCGCCTCCTGCAGATTGGCCGGTTTCGAGCCGGTGAGCAGTTCGAACTCGAACTGATTGGGCGTGATGATATTGGCAAACGGAATCGCCTGATCACGGAGGAAATCGGGAATCGCCGGGTTGACGAACACGCCGCGCCCGACGTCGCCCATCACCGGGTCACACAGGTAACGCACCGTCGAATTGTGCTGGCGAATCTCACCCACCGCCTCGAGAATCACCCGTCCCGTATCGGCATCGCCGAGGTAGCCGGACAACACCGCCGCCAGCCGCGGCAGCACACCGCGCTCACGCAACCCCAACAGCACCTCGCGGACATGCTCGGCACCGAACACCTGCCCACGAAACTGGCCGTAACCGGTGTGGTTGGAGAACTGCACGGTGTGAATCGGCAGCACCTCGAAGCCCAACCGTTGCAGCGGAAACACCGCAGCAGCATTGCCGACATGGCCCCAGGCGACATGCGACTGAATGGACAAAACGAGGGGCGGTAGCATGGCGCTCATGACGATCTCTGCTGGTTGGATACGACGAGGTGCAGATTATTCGCCAAGCTGCCCGGGTGTACCACTACCTGGTCATCCCAAATACCAGGATCGACCATGACTTGAGCGAGCGCTGACTGGCAGGCTCATGCATAGGCCTGGACGAACCGTTCTACCGCCACTGCCAGACGGCGTCCACCCAGTTACCAGTGGCATCGGGCCAGTGAGCGCGAACGCCCGTTGGCCCGATGTGTCCCTGCATGATGAACGCCTCAGAAAGCAGGATCGCCCGTAACGAAAGCCGCTCCCTCGATGTGATAGACCGTCGGCTCTTCCGAAAAAAATTCCTCCAGGCCCTGCATGAAAGTCTGATGGTCGTCACTCGCCTCGAAGCCCGGCGTGTGGTCCTCGAGTGAAGCCCAGCGCACGATCAGGTTGAATCGCTCGGGACTTTCGATGCCAGACGCGAGCATGTGGCCGCTATAACCCTTGGCGCGCTGGAGCAAGTGAACCACTTCGGCAAATGCCTGTTTGAACTGTTCGGTCTGTGCACTGTGGACAGGCAGCACTGCGATTTCATAAATCATTGCGGTATTCCTCTAGAGTCAGTTTGGTAATTGAACCTGTGCGCTTACGGTGCGAGCGAGGGCTCGACGGCAATTGCGACCTTCCCGCGAAGACCATTGTTGGGTGTCTCCAGCAGCGCATGGGCGAGCCCGATGTCAGCGAGTGAGTAGACTGCGCCAATATGGGGGCGCAGCTGGCCACGCTCGACCAATGCCTTCAGCTCATCGAGCTTGCCGCGGTTCTGGCGGGTGAAGACGAAGTGGTAACTGGCGTTCTTGCCCCAGGCCTGAATGAGGTTCTGCGGCTTGGCGATGTCCACGATCGAGACCACACGGCCGAGCTGGGCGAGCGCATCGGGACTACGGGTCAGGGTGTCCCCGCCGATGGTGTCGAAAATCACATCGACGCCCTGGCCATCGGTTTCCCGCAGGACGGCGTCAACGTAATCCTCTTGTTCGTAGTCGATGACCACGTCAGCACCCAGACCCCGGGCGAACTCGAAGTTCGCTTCGCGCACGGTGGTGAACACCCTAGCGCCAATGGCTTTTGCCACCTGGATCGCGACATGGCCGACGCCACCCGCACCGCCGTGGATCAGAATGCTTTCCCCGACCCTGAGCGATACACGCCCGATCAGGGCTTCCCAGACCGTCCCGCCTACCAGCGTCAGGCTTGCCGCCTCGAGATGGCTCAGCGATGCCGGCTTCTTGCCGATGATGCTTTCGGACGCAACGTGGTACTCGGCATAGCTGCCATCGCCTTCGAAGATTTGCGTGGTGTACCAGACTTCGTCACCTGGCACGAAGCTCGTCACGCCCGGGCCGACCGCTTCGACGACCCCCGATACGTCATGCCCGGTAATGGCGGGGAGAGGCACGTAGTCAACGTAGTCACCACGACGCACCTGGTAATCCAACGGGTTGATCGAGGTTGCGTGAACCCGCACCAACACTTGTCCTGCCTGCGGTACAGGTTTGGCCACTTCGCTCAGTTCGAACGCGTTCGGGCCGCCAAAGGATTTAAGAATTTGCGCTTTCATTGTAGAACCTCACTTCTGGAAAAAGGGATATAGGGAATTTTCGATGCATTAGTGCGTGAATTAACTAGTTCGCGTTAGGCATTAACCAGCCCTGTGCGCTCGCTTTCGGTTACCGCCAGTCGTTGACCCATTGGCGTGCGGTCGAAACCACCTTCAGCAATGCGTTGGCCGAGCGGCGTGCGGTCGAAACCATCTGCAGCAATGCGTTGGCCGAGAGGGGTGTGGCTGAAACCATCTGCAGCAATACGTTGGCCGAGAGGGGTGCGGCTGAAACCACCTTCAGCAATGCGCTGGCCGAGCGGCGTGCGGTCGAAACCATTTTCCGAAATATTGCGGTCGACGGTCGCAGCGCCTTGCAACGGCTGCGGGCTAGATGAAGGTGCGGCGAATGCAGATGAAGCCACATTGGCCAGAATGACACTTGCTAGTAACTTGAGAATTTGCGTTTTCATGGTAGATCCTTGTTTCTGGAAAAAGGGATATAGGGAATTTTCGATATGATGGAGCAAAAAAATATATGGATTTGCCTAGGGTCTCTCCATCATGAATCCTCGCTTCGGTAAAAAGGGATATCGAGAATAGTCGATATAATAAGTTAAAAAATTACAGCTCTTTGCCTATGAGCTCGGCCAGAGCACGGATGTTCGCTTCATTACGCTTGTAGTAGGTCCACTGCCCGATCCGGCGGACTTCGACCAGACCGACTCGCTGCAGCGTGGCCAGGTAATCGGACACCGTCGACTGCGACAGACCGACACCTTCCTGAATACTGCTGACGCACACACCCACGGTATGAACATCCCCTTCATCCTGGGGAGGAAAGTTCTTCACCGGATCCTTCAACCCCTTGAGGATTCCAAGGCGTGTAGGGTTCGAGAGGGCTTTGAATACGTTGATCAGTTCCATGGCGCAATAATATCGAGATTTACCGATATGTCAATGCGCGAATCAACCGCCCGTCGGACATGTCATTCAACGGAAGCAGCAGACCATTCGGTCCGATTACGCCCCGCCGCCTTACCGCGATACAACGCAGCATCTGCCTGCTGTAGAAACTCGTCGAACAGCTGCGCGCTGGTGAACTCTTCCGAGACGCCAATGGTTGCCGTGCAGCGAATCGCTTGATCACGCTCAGTGCCGAGCACCTCGCTCTGTTCGATCGCTGCTCGCATGCGCTCAGCCAGTTGCAGAACGCCGGCCCTGTCCGTGTCCAGGGCAATGACCACGAACTCCTCCCCACCCAACCGGCAGATCAGATCGCCTTGGCGGACAGTGGCCTTGAGCACCTCGGCCACACGACTCAATACGAGGTCGCCAACATTGTGGCCGTGGGTGTCGTTGATGTGTTTGAAGTGGTCGATATCCACGATCAGCAGGTACGCCGCAGCGGCCTTGCGCGAGCGAAAGTACAGCTCCAGGGCGTCCATCAGCCCGCGTCGGTTGAGCAGTCGGGTCAATGGGTCGTGCGCGGCCAATGTGCGCAGCTCATCGGTAAGGCGGCGCAGCACCAGCCATACGGCGCAAGGCGGCAGTACCGTCGCCAGGAATGACATGTAGATGTAGAACACCTTCTGGAAGCCGCTGCTCAGATCCAACGCCGCCAGGCCGCCCTGGACAATCATCGCGAACTTCATGGCGTTGAGGATGCAGATGCCGCCGATCAGCACGGCGAATACGATCATCTCGACGCGCAGGTCCTGGGCGAAGGTTCGCACACCATGCAGTGCGGCCACAGTCATGGTCAGGAACAACAGCGCGCATGAGCCCGCCAGCAAGGCATGGCGCGCCTCGTTGCCGAGCCAGTATTGCACCAGCACCTGTATCAACGAGTAGGCCACCGCCAATGCGAGCAACGGACGCAGGATCGGTGTTGGCTGCCCAAAGAAACGCATGGCGCCCAGCACATAGGCGACCGGAGCACAGAGCGTCAGCGTATGGTTGACCATGCTCAGCACACCCCAACCCGGCGGGCCGCCGACCAGTTGCAGGATATAGGCGAGCCCAAGCAGCAGGTTGCCCAGTGCGAAGACTTCCATGCCCATCTTCTTGCCATTCAGCCGTGTACTGATAAGCAGGAACATCACGGAAAAACACAGCAGGTACACGCAGAGCATGCCAAGAATGACGGTAGTGACCATGGGTTCGCACAGGTAGAGAGGTGGCGACAGGAGCCTAGCACCGAGGGGATGGCGCAAACATGCGCACCCTCCCCTCGCTCTGCGTTGCAGAGGCATGGCGTTTCAGGCCCACGGATCGTAGGCATATACGACCAGCAAGGCAATTTGCCATCCATTCGCGCTGCGAAAGAGTTTCGACGAACGCCTCGAACGAGAGGTTGCGCCAGTATCTGGCAGCCAGTCGCTGCGGGCCGTTGTACTTAGCGTATCGATGGCCACCTCGCCTCGCGTTTCTGCTTGGCACCGATACTCGCTCGCAATACTGGCATATAGCCGCAAAAGCCGCGTTATCATGCCCGCGCCAGCGTTCGGCATGACGACAAGGAGCAGTAGATGAGCGATTCGCGCCAGGCGGCCTTTGCCCGGGAATGCGACCTGATCATGAAAGGCGGCATCACCAGTGGCATCGTCTACCCGCTGGCGATCACCGAGATCGCCAAGGCGTTTCGCCTGCGCAGCATCGGCGGTACCAGCGCTGGCGCCATCGCAGCGGCAGCAGCTGCCGCTGCCGAGCTGGGCCGCCAGCGCTATCAACAAGGTGAGTTGAGCAACGACCCAGCCGGCTTCGCGGAAATCGAACGACTGCCCCAGCACCTCTGCGTGCCTGCCGCGAATGGCCATGGCACCAAGCTGCTAGCGTTGTTCAAGCCTGCCCCGGCAGTGCGCGCCCTGTTCGATACCTTCATCGCCATCCTCGAGGTCAAGGGAAAAGCCCCCTGGACGCGGTTGTTCGCGCCACTGAAGGTCATGCTCATGCGGCACAAGCTCACCGCCCTGCTCGGCGCCCTGCTGGCGGGCGGACCGCTGTGGTGGAGCGCTGCCAGCAGCGCCAATGTGCTGGTTTGGCTCTGGGTTTTGCTGTTCGCCGCGTTGGGTGGCGTGCTCGCCGTGGTCCTGCGCCTGGCCCTGGTGGCATTGCGTGAATTGCCAGCCAGCGGTTTCGGCCTGTGCAGCGGCATGCCAGAGGCCGATGACGACGCCCATGATGAAGCCCTGACCACTTGGCTGACCCAGTACCTCGATCGGCTCAGCGGCCAACGCGAATACTGCGCGGGCCAGGCCGATGCCATCGCGTGCGAGCGACCATTGACCTTCGGCGACCTGCGTCGTCATGGCATCGACCTGCAGGTGATGACCACCTGCCTGAGCATGTCGCGCCCTTTCCGCCTGCCATTTCGTGATGACGAGCAGGTGCGCGAGAACAACCAGTTCCATTTCCGCCAGGAAGAGTTCTCACGGTTATTCCCCCACCGCGTGGTGGCCTGGATGCGCGCTCACCAGCGCCCCGGCGATGATCGCGGCGACGGGTACCTGCGCCTGCCACTGCCCGATGACCTGCCGGTAATCGTCGCCGTGCGCATGAGCCTGAGCTTTCCCCTGCTGCTAAGCGCCGTGCCGCTGCATGCCGTGGACTACCGCACCAGCAGGAAGACGCTGGAGCGCTGCTGGTTCACCGATGGCGGCATCAGCTCCAACTTTCCCATCCACTTCTTCGATGCCGCGCTGCCCAGGCGCCCCACCTTCGGCCTCGATCTGGGGCCAACCGATGGCGCCGACGAACAACGCGTGCGCTTCCCGCGTAACAATGGCGATGCACGACTTGCCTACTGGCGCCGCTTCCCCCAGACGGGTTTGCCAGCCCTGCGCGGTTTCCTCGCCCTGCTCAGCAATGTCGCCAAGGACTGGAACCACGAAACCCTGTCGCTGATGCCCGGCTTTCGCGACCGTATCGGCCTGATCCAGCTGACCCGCGAAGAAGGCGGCCTCAACCTGACCATGCCCACCGAGCGCATCGAGCGGCTGACCCGTTACGGACGCGAAGCCGGCCAGCAGTTCGTCCTGCGTTTCGGCGACCCGCAGCATTGGCAACCCGGCGCCCAGGCCTCGCCGATGAACTGGGAAAATCACCAGATCATTCGTCTACGCCTGCAACTGGCCAGCGTCGCCGAACAGCTGCAGAGCCTGGAAAGGGCCTGCCGCGAACTGCACGGCACCGAGCAGGACTACCAGCGCTTCTTCAGCGCCGATGCCAAACGCTACAGCTATCCCTTCAAAGGCCTCAGCGATCTGGAACAGGACCCGGACACCGGCCTGTACCGCACCCAGGCTGGCCTGGCTCAGGCGATGCTGGGCAAACTGCGGGAGATTGCCCAGATGATCGAACAGCACCCGGACAGCCACCCGGCCAAGGGGGCGCCCAAACCCACGCCAGAGCTGAAACTGCGGCCGCGCCTGTAGAGCGCAGGCCATCGCTTTGACGTCCTGCGCAGAACCCCACCAACAAAAACCTCGGGCAAAAACAACGCCGAGTCGGCTGAGCCGGCTCGGCGTAAACGCAAACCCGTTTGCACAGGTTTATTACCGTGTTCAACGGTGGGCAGCTAGGACACAAAAAGAGCCGCCTTACAGTTTCGATCAGAAGGCCGGCAGTACCGCACCTTCATAACGACTTTCGATAAAGGCCTTCACTTGCGGGCTGGTCAGCGCGGCGGAAAGCTTCTTGATCGCCTCGCTGTCCTGGTTGTCCGGGCGGGCCACCAGATAGTTGACGTAAGGCGAGTCGCTGCCTTCGATCGCCAGCGCATCGCGCTTGGGATTGAGCTTGGCCTCCAACGCATAGTTGGTGTTGATCAGCGCCAGATCGACCTGATTCAGCACGCGCGGTACGGTGGCCGCCTCCAGCTCGCGGAACTTGAAGTTGCGCGGGTTATCGACGATGTCGCGCGGCAGTGCCTGGGCGCTGGTGGGATCCTTGAGGGTCAGCAGGCCGGCTTTCTGCAACAGCAGCAGCGCACGGCCAGTGGTGCTGACTTCGTTGGGAATGGCGATGGTGGCGCCGTTCGGCAATTCATCGAGGGATTTGTACTTGGTCGAATAGGCGCCGAATGGCTCGACGTGCACGCCCTGCACGATCACCAGCTCGGTACCGCGCTGCGTATTGAAGGTGTCCAGGTACGGCTTGGTCTGGAAGTAGTTGGCATCCAGATTCTTCTGGCTCACCTGCAGGTTGGGTTGAACGTAGTCGGTGAAGACCTTGATATCCAGATCCACGCCTTGCTTGGCCAGCTCGGGTTTGATCAGTTCGAGGATTTCGGCGTGCGGCACCGGGGTGGCGGCCACGCTCAGCTTTTCGCCAGCCTGGGCCAGGGAGGCAGTCAGGGCAGCGGCCAGGGCAGTCAGCAGCAGGGTCTTCTTCATGATGTCCTTGTTCTCGGTTTATGGCACCGGCTGGATCGACAGCCCGGCGCGCTTGGCAGACGCCCGGCGGATAGGCCGGGCTGGGCGCAACAGTACGAAGAAACATTTATGCCATAAAATAACTATTAATTATTTTCTTATATCCAAAATAATCTTCCACTTCTGCTTGTGAGCCCAGCCTCCTCCCGCCTAGAGTGAGAAGCCTTCGCTCCCTGGAGGCTCCCATGCTCACCGCCGCCCTCGCCCGCTTCCCCCGTCTGCAACTGATCCCACAGGCCACCGCCCTGCAACATCTGCCACGTCTGTCCCAGCACCTGGGCCGCGATATCTGGATCAAACGCGACGACCTCACCCCGTTGGCGCTCGGCGGCAACAAGGCACGCAAGCTCGAATATCTCGCCGCCGATGCGCAGGGCAAGGGGGCCGATGTGCTGGTCACGGCCGACGCCATCCAGTCCAACCACGTGCGGCAAACCGCAGCGGTCGCCGCGCAGCTCGGCCTGGGCTGCCTGGCCCTGCTGGAAAACCCCATCGACAGCCAGAGCGACGACTACCTGGGCAACGGCAATCGTCTGCTGCTGGATCTGTTTGGCGCCGAGGTGGAAAACGTCGCCACGACCAACTGCTGGAGGCCGCCTGCCAACGCCTCAGCGCAGCCGGGCGTCCATACCTGGTACCCATCGGCGGCTCCAATGCCCTGGGCGCACTCGGCTACGTGCGTGGCGGCCTGGAGCTGGCACTGGAAAGCGCGCCCCCGGCACACGCGTGATCGGCGTCACCGTTTCGCGCAGCGAGGCGGCACAGATGACGGCCACGCGAGTGTAGTATCTGGCGCTCATTCCATGTGTAGAGGTGCCCAATGTATGACCGCCGTGTCCGGTGCCCGGCAAGAGCAGCTCAAGACCTGCAAAATGCCCGGGCGCTGCAGGGAAAGCGACTCAGCGGGCTGCTGCATGACCAGTACTACTTCAACGGCGAAAAGAGCCAGGAAGATATAGGCGACCTGGAGTGGCATTTCGGCGAACAGGAATTTCTGTCCATGTACCTCCTTAGCGATGGCGAGAGCGTCGGGGCTGACGCGTTACCGCTCAAGGAACCGATTTCCTTTGAAATAGAGCCGAATGTGACCTGCGCCTGGCAACGGGAAAGCCTGCTTGAAGACCTGTCAGCAGCCCACCTCGTGAACGCAACCATCTGCGAGGTCGAAGGCATTCTCGACACCCTCAAGGGGCAGCAACCTCGGCTCACCGGATTCAGAGTCACCTTCGAGACTGGCGACTTTCTGATCTTCCTCAACCAGGGCGACAATGGCGCAGTGCTGATCAACAAGCCGCCACCAGCATGCGCGGAGATCGAGACACGCTTCGTTACCGATATTGAATGAAGGCCGCCGGTACAGGCGCCTATCGCCAAAGATCGACTCGTACACATTATATAAATCCGTCCCGTTTTCCTCGACGTGGCGGATCGGGCGATCTTCATCGACCAGGGGCACATCGTCGAACAGGGCCCAGCCAAGACCCTGTTTACCGCGCCCCAGCACGAACGCACGCGGCAGTTTCTCAGCAAGTTCCTGCTGGACCGCTCGCTTTAGTCAGTCGCAGGCGTGCGCCTTCACTGCAGTGCTTGCGATTCAATGATGGGCACTGCGCCGCCCGCAGCGGGGAGGGAAGCGGTAGTAAGGGATACTTTGGGGCTGCTTGCGGCCAAAAGCAGTCGGTCGCCTCAGGCTGCTTAAGCCCAAAGCAACTGGTCGCAGCAGGCAAAACTGCTGGCCAGAAGTAAAAGAACCTAGCGCCACACTGTGAAGTGTTCAAAGTGGGGTTTTGGACTGCCTAGAAATCGAATCCTTCATCCAGTAGGCTCGCAGCAATGCTGGCCTAAGGCCGGCAACCCATAAATGAGGGAGCTTGACATATGCATGAGGCACGTGGGTCGATGCCGGCGGTACTTGATCGGCAAATTGCCAGCGAAAAGCAGGATGCATTTGGCCACCGGCATTTTTCTCAAGCCTTGCGAAGCCTCATCGAGTCTGGCCGCCATGCCCCTCCATTCAGCATCGGTTTGTTAGGCGGATGGGGTACCGGTAAAAGCTCAATCAAGGAGCTGTACACCCGAGGTTTGGAAGACGATGCGTCAGCCTCATCAAGTGGCGTGCCTAGAAAGGATCGATTCAAGAGCATCACATTTAACGCTTGGCGCTTCGGGGGCAAAGACCAGGACATCAAGCGTGCTCTTCTTCGGCACGTATTCCTCGAGTTAGGGGGAGATGAACAGGCACTACACGACAAACTCTTCCGAAACGTGACCCGCACAGAGGAGCAATGGAAAGGCTGGAAAGAGTACGCGCGTCAGTTGTGGCGAGCCTGGTCGATGCCCTTGCCGGCGTTTCTGGTTGCCATGCTGGCCCTCTTCGGCTTGATATGGCTTGGGCTCAAATACCTCCCTTGGGATGACTCGCTCGTACAGTCGGCGTTTGTTGTCGCAATCTCCGGTGCATACAGTTACCTGTTGAAGAACCTCAAACCTTCGAAGATTGATAGCTACAGATCTATCACCAAGGTTTCCTTACCCAGCGCAAGCGCCGAGCAATACGAGGAGATGCTGCTTGAGCAGTTGAAGGAGTTCAAACAGCCAACATCGGGATTGTTCAATAAGGCGGTTCGCTGTGAGCGGCTCGTTATCTTCGTCGACGATCTGGATAGGCTCTCTGCAGAGGAGATGGTGTTGGGCCTGGATGCCGTCCGAGCGTTCATGGAGATCCCGTCCGAGAAGCTTCCTCCGGGTCTCGGGCTCGTCTTCGTGATTTCGTGTGATGAGGCTAAAGTCGCAGACGCCCTGGCGCGCGGCCGCGGAAATCCTGAGCAGCCCGGTACCGTCTTTACCCACACTGATGCGCGGCGCTATCTAGATCGAATCTTTCAGTTCCGCTTGGAGATTCCACCACCACCTCGCAGCGACATGCGTCAGTTCGCGCTCACACATCTTTCGTCATTCGAGGAGATCGTTACCGACCTCAAGGCCCGTGGCTCGAGCCCTGAACAGGTGATTGATCGAATGATCCACGTGAATGTGGTTGATCCCCGTAACGCCCTACAGATTGTGAATGCTTTCGCGCAGTCGTGGTGGCTGGCCAAACGACGCGAATTGGAAGGGAGCTCAGGTGATTTGCCAGGCGGATTGCACGAACATGCAGTGACCGGGCATCCGATCTCACTAGGTGCTTTAAGCGCAGCGCGAGTGAGCTTCCCAGATTTCTATCGTGACCTGCAGGAAGATCCTCAGCTACTCGGCAGACTGACAGCCGTTCTGGTGAATGGTGATTCGGTGCTGGAACAACCTGTTGAAGCTCGGCCGCTGCTACTCAAGCGTTATGTCACGCACGATGATCATCATGGAACGAAAGTAAGAGACGGCTGCAGGGATCTAAGACAGTTCTTGGCCAGCCTTGTGGGTGTTCGGTGGCCGGACTCGCTACAGAGCCTACTACTGCTTTCCGAAGATCCAATCAGCCGTAAGTTTGGTGCGGGAGCCAGCGCCCTTTATGGGTTGTTGATGTCAGGAGATACGAAGGGAGTCATTGAGCAGCTTTCGCCGCGTGCAGATAAGGTTGTGCTCAGTGAGGAACAAGCGCTCTTGCTGCACCAAATGATTAGCGACTTGCATCTCGAGACATTGAGTCGTCGACACAACGCTATGCGCGTCGTAGCTAATCTTCTGGAACATCTACCAGAACGAACCCGGCGCTTGATTCTGGGGCCATTGTGCACCGAGCTGGCGGGATCCATCGATCTGAGATCTATGGTGGGACTGCCCAAGATCGGCACGATCTTGGGGGATGCCAATAGCCAGGAGCAACGCCAGATTGCAGCGGAACTCATTGAGGACCTGCTCACCAGCAATCATAAATTTGAGTTTAATCTGGAGACTCTGCAGAGCCCAAGCTTAGGTGAAGCCAAAGAAATGGTGCTCCAGGCTTGTTCGATTGTGTTGAGGGTTCGCCAAGGGCACGGCTTGCCTCCCAAGCAAGATCGCGCGTTCATAGAGTGGCTCAAAGTTCGTGATGTCAATTTCGGTGCCACCCCGTATCACTTCAGCTTTAGCCAGCTTGAGGACTGGCTGGTAAGTCATGAAGAAATGCTCCTCGACATGTTGGGTGCTGATTACGCCTCGCTCCTTGCTGCTGAGGTTGAGGCAGGCAGGGGTACGGACATCGACTTGGTTCTCGCTGCGCGGCGCGTAGATGGTTTGTTCGCTGGCCTCGCACAGGCTGGTGAGGAGAGTCGGGCTGTGCTATGGAGGTTGGTGAGCCAGTATCTACCTCTACCGTCAAGCGAGCTACAAGGTAGCGCGCTGACAGTGCTGGAGCAGTCTCAGAAGTTGGCCGGCTCTAAACCCTTGTCTGATTGCCTGATTGGTGTCGCCGATCTCCTAATCAGCCATCCAGAACCGGAAACTCAATATGATCGCGGCTATAGCTGGCTGCTGCATGTCGCTTCCTCCCGCTTTGAAGATTTAACTAACGAAGCGAAATCGAAACTTGCCCATCTCGCGGCGAATCTGGCAACTGGTGAAGACTACGAAAAGGATGCCGTGGCACTCTTCGAGGGTGTCATTCGGCGCGACGAGACACTGGTCGCGAGCGTAAGCGCGCAGTGGATCCAAACGCTTGCTGATTCTCTTCCTTTGTCTTGCTGTGCGGCGCTTTTCCGAAGCTATACACAGCTACCAGAAACCGTGTGCACCCAAATCGCCGCTTATTTTGATAGCGGGTTTACTTTGGCCTCCCCACCGGATTCCTTTGACGAGCTGTACCAAATGGCAGCCCAGGAGATTCCGACAGACTGTTGGAATTCGGGTGAACTCAAGGCACATCTAGCTCAGGCTCTGAGTAAGCTTCCGTCCAAGGTCAGCAGCGCTGTGTCGGACCTCGAAGCCCTGCTACCAGGGTTTTCGAAGATTTACCTTCATGCTGAGCCGGCAGCGGTGGCGGCTTGTCTGCACAAGACCTTCACAGGGGCTAGTAGTTATCCTGCCCAACTCAATTTGTTACATCAGTATTTCGCTGGTACCTGGCCCACCAGAGTAGCGGTCCATCCGGGCTACAGCCCGCAAATCATCTTTGATAGTGCTATCCAGGTTGCAAGGAAATTCCCCCAGGAAGCGAAGCGCGGACTGCTCCATTCGCTTGATTCAATGCTTCATGCTGGCATCGTTGGAGCCGAGCATGAGAATGCGCTTATGGAGATCGCAAATCTCATCTGGAGAACCCACCCTGCAGAGGCAGAGCAATTCTTGGCGCGCACTACCGGAGCTCTTCCAGCAGACCAGATCGCAGCGATGCCCGATATGATCAATTGGGAGGCGACGAGCGAAGTGGAGTGGCTGGAAAGAGTCTGGATGAACGCCGCGCAAAATCTGGCCCCGACTGAGCGGGTGGCAGCAACACTTCAAATAGTTGCGAAGGGTCAGGTCGGTACAAGTGAACTACCCGATCATGGCCTTACCTTGTGGAGAAAATCCTTAGGTGAGGATGCCTATGCTGTACTCAAGCAAGCGGTACTCAGCCCAGAGATTGCCGATCAAGGGCGACGTCGTTTGTGGCGGCAGATTTCATCGCTCAGTAGCAAGCCGGTAATTCGAGAACTTATTAATCTGGCTATTAGCCTCACCATACTACCCTCCGCGCCAGAAACTACTGCCGCTGCCAACGAGGAACTGGAGAAGCTTTGCCTACAGCTGGCGGATCAAAGCAGTCGCTTTGATATTGCATCACTTCTTCTGAATAACCTGCCCAAATGCTCATCTATGACGATAAAGGCGAACCTCGCGCGATTGGCGCATCAGTTGGGTACGCATGCGGTTCTTCGAGAGGTTGATGCTTCCACCTTGACCCATGACGACCTACAAGTCATTGCAGAAATTTTTGGCAAAGGCCGTGAGCTAACAAATCTTCAGAGGCGATTCGGTGATCGATAGCTGTCTTTACGAGGGATAGCGAACAAGGCAGTGTAAATTGGTAAATGAAGTAGAGAGTGGCGTCGCTGAATGTCAGCTCTTGGCCGATAGCAGCCCTTACCCTTGCCCTCCTCCCGCCCCCACGCTACAGTCCGCCCTGTCACGGTCAATCCCGTGACCGGGTGTAGGAACCCGTTTTGTCCGGGCGCGGTAGCGCCATAATCGAGAGCAGGCGCTTTTTTTGTGCCTGTTGTTTTCTCGTGCATTTATGGCGGGCCGTGTGAGGCAGGCCTCGGCCTGGCCGGTTCCCTCGGACGCCGGTTTCCTACCCTTGCACGGTCCGCCACCCACGCCCGTAGGAAGGCTGGATGGCGGCTCCTTAAATCGTCCGAGGAGCATAAGGAAAATGCACTATCCCCCTTTTACCCAAGGGCTCCGCCCTGGGCTGCAGGCTGTCGTGTCAACTTCCGTTCTGGAGGTGCCGCATGGCCAGGTCTGAATCCGTCGTTATCCCCTTCCCTACACCTCGCAATCCCTTGCATAGCCATGTGGCCGACGAGTGTCCGCACCAGGCTGCTGCCGAGTATCGGGCGGCGTTGCTGGCCAAGCTGTTGCGGCGGGTGCCGGAGCCGGAGTTGGCGAGCACCACCAATGCGTTGCTGAGCGAGTTGGTGGTGCTCTATCGCCGGGCCATCGCCCAGGCAGCTGGGAGGGCCGAGCATGATTGAGCTGCAACGGCACCTCACCCACCTGCCCGCCCATGACGGGCAACCAGCAGCGGACTTCGGCTGGAGCGAAGATTGCCAGGCGTGCTTCGGCCACGGCGTGCAGACCGCGCAGGCCTGGCTGGACGATGCCAACAGCGGCTGGCTATGGGCCAATCTGTTGCTGGAGCGCCAGCTGTACCCGCCGGGTGCGCAGCGCCATGCCTTCGAGCTGGGCTTTCTCAGCCGCATCCACCAGCGCTTGTGTTCACCCCTGGGTGGCGAGCACGGGGCCAAACGCACGGAGTTTAGGCTGTAGGCAACCGGCGTGGCGCCTCGCACAGGCGCCAGCCGTTCACCTCTGATGCAGAGGCGTTGGCTGCTTAGCTATTTCCCGGATAGGTGTCAGGGAAAATTCCCTGCGCAGCAAGCTGGTTGTCGTATGCATCCACCACCAGTTGCCTTGCCTCTTGATGGAGATGGAGCTGGTCATCGTAGATAAAGGCCAGCTCCCCCCAGAAATGATGAACCGTAGACAAGGCCACGACATTGCCATGCCGGTCTATTCGGGCCTGCTCTCTCACCTCATTCAATTTGCTGCGCGTGCTCATCCTGCCGCCCGCGATACCGGCGACTCCATGTTCCAAGACATGGCTGAGTATTCTCCATGCGGGCTCATCGTCTTCGAAGATTTTGATCATGTTGCCTCCTTGCCTTTCATTATCCGAACCCAACCCATGATGTTCATCACCAATCATTGACGGATAATCACCCTCTGGTGAAGCGCTTCCAACGCTGCGGCTTATCGAATGCGACACGGCTCACGCCGAGCCAGCGCGGCAAGGCAGTATTCAATGCCATTCGGTATCCTGCTCACTGCTCGGGGGACCCGACGCCAGGTAAATCAATCACGGAGAGTCGATGTGGCAAGGAAGCGCCAGCAACAAGCACGTTTGTTTTCAATCCCGGCAATGGCCGCGCTGCTACTCACTCTGCAGGGCTGCGCGGCTTTCCTGCACTTTCCGCAAAACGTCCCGGCGTTCAACGATGACTTCAGATATTTTTACGGCGAGCAGTATCGCTCCCTGGAATGGAAGGCGTTCACCGGCATGCCGAGCTTCGGCGATATCACGGTGCAGTTGCCTGCCGGGATGTCACTGGGGCGACACTCCCCTGGCTCTCCTCCGGTAAAGCTTCTTTACGAGAAGAATCGCGCTGCAGGCCTGATGGGCACCAAGTGGCGAGAACTCCATGTATATGACATGCCGGACAATAAGACACTGCGTTTGCCGGTACCGCGACTGGATGGCTATCACCCCAAAACCCTGATGTTCTGGGTGCGCGAGGTCAGTGCCGATGGCAGCGCGAACAACACGCGCGTTCTATTCAGGCTTGCCGAAACCGAGGTAATCGATCCCAACGATCCGGATCGGCATGTGGCGTTTTGGAGAGATCACAATGATCAGTGCTTCGCACGCGGCCGAGTGCAAACCATTGAGTCCACGCTAGACAAGGAAGATAGCTACCCGCTGCCGTTCGATAGCACCTTGCGCGGCCTGTGCGTGTTTCACCCAACCTCAGGTGACGGCGTGGTGGCGACCGATACGCCCAGTTGGCACCTGCGCTCGAACGTGCGGGTGAAACTTGCGAAGCACTACCAGAACCCCAGGTACCGCAGCCAGTGGCAACCGTATCCGCAACAGGAGAATGCCCAATGATCCAGATCCGCTATTTTCGCGCGCTGGTCTGGCTGTCATGCGTGGTGAGCGGTTCGGCACTTGCCCATGCCAAGCCCGTGAGCGTCTATGCGGGCACCATCGGCGATGAACCTGTCGAGTTGCTGCTGATCCACGACCATCAGCGCAACGCGATCTCGGGCCACCTGTTCGACCAGAACACCGGCCGTTATCTGACGCTGGAGGAAACACCGCACCAGGAAGGCGACAACCTGCTGATCAATCTCATGAGCAATCCACGCATGCCGGGCGCCGCCCTGCTGCTGCCGGGCATGCGATCCGCCCAGGGAAATCTTGAGGGCCAACATATCGATTTGCAGAACCGTCATGCGCAGGTACTCAAACTGAAAAGGATTGGCTACTTCCCCACTGACGTACGTGAGTCATACGACGGCGTCCTGCTGCAGCCCTATGCGGATACCGACTTCGTTTTCCGCGTTCATGCACGCCGTGCCTCGGGCGTACATGGGGGACAGGTTTCACGCATAGACGTCACGCGGCGCGATGGCACGCAGGTACAGGTGCTGGAAGATCTTGATCTTGTGTTCTTCGGCAGCGAAACGCTGCACTTCGCCGATTTCGACGGCGACGGCACCATCGATTTCCGGGTAACCCCGCGGATGCGTCGCCAAAGCGACAATGCACTGGTCAGTGGCAATTTCCGTTATTACCTGTATCGGCACGATCAGGGAGGCTATCAACGCCATACGGCTCTGGAGGCGTTGGGCGCACAAGGGCCGCTGAGAGTTGCTCCCAATGGCATGATCAGCCTCCGCCCGGACAAGGGCGTCGACTACCGCGCAGGAACCATCGAATGGTGGCACTACCGCTTCACCGCGGCCGACACGCTCGAGCTGGAGCGTACGAGCCAGGAACACTTCTAACGACAGGGAGCGTCGCTATGCAATCCCCCCTACTCCCTGCTGCATTGATCAGCATCGTGCTCGCCGCGACCAGTACCCAGTCGCTGGCCTCGCATGCCATCTATCAGGGCAGCATCGGCAAAAGCCCGGTGACGCTGGTGATCGAGCACACCAATGGCGTGACCCGCGGCATTTACTCATATGACCGCTATCGCACGCCAATCAGGCTCAAGCCGACATTTCTCAATACCCCTATGCGAAAGGCCATGGACGAGCTTGATCCCGAGGGGCTTCCAGTTGCACGGCTGCACTTCAACACCACCAACTTCTACCCGAATACACCACTTATCAACGGCACATGGACCGACTATCGCAGCGGCCGCTCGCTTCCCCTGACACTCAAGCCACAGGGGTTTCTCGAGGATTTCCTGCGGGATGAAAACTCAGGAACGCAAACCCATGCACTGCTACAGGCGGAGTCCAGCGAGCGCTTCTACTTTCAAATCCCGATGATGCTGTCCTACGACGCGATTGGCGCGATCGAGGTGATGGACAAGGCTACCGGCAAACGGGTGCAGGTACTTGCCCTCTCCCTGCCGAACGCCTGCAACCGCGGGATCAACACCGTCCGGGTCGAGCAGCAAGACGAACATCTGCAAGTGCATGTCGACAAAAGCCGACACTGTGCCGGCGCATCGTTCAAGTGGAATGACGCCGAACGTCGATTCAGGCAGCTTTGAGGGCTCTCACTCGACACAAGAGCGTGTCTCTCATCGTGGCCCTCACCGTCTGGCAGCAGATCAACAGCGCCATTGCTGTGGGCTGCGCCCTGTTGCTCGTGGCGGTCAGTCCTGCAGCGATTCCACGCCCATCTCGTCCCACACCTCTTCGGCCAGGTGGAAGGAGGCGTTGGCTGCCGGGATGCCGCAGTAGATCGCGCTCTGCATCAGCACTTCCTTGATCTCGTCGCGGGTCACGCCGTTGTTTTTCGCCGCCTTGAGGTGCAGTCGCAGTTCGCCCTCGCGGTTCATGCCGATCAGCATGGCGATGGTGATCAGGCTGCGGGTATGGCGCGGCAGACCGGGTCGGGTCCAGATATCGCCCCAGGCGTGGCGGGTGATCATCTCCTGGAACTCCGTGTTGAACGGCGTGAGTTTCTCCAGGCTGCGGTCGACGTGGGCGTCACCGAGCACCGCGCGGCGCACCTGCATGCCGGCTTCGTAGCGTTGTTTTTCGTCCATTTTCTGCTCCGTGGGAAATGCTCTGGTAGGAGCCCGCTTGCGGGCGATCATCGCGGCGGCGGCTGCGTTTGCCGGCAAGCCGGCTCCTACAAAAAGGCGCTGCTCAGGCGCGCAGGAAATCCAGCACGCGCTGGCTGAAGGCATCGCCGGCCTGCACGTTGGACAGGTGCGCGGCGTGAAACTCCACCAACTCGGCGCCTGCGATGCGCGCCTGCATGAAACGGCCATGTTCAGGGGTGGTCACCGGGTCACCACTGCCGCAAACGATCAGCGTCGGTGCGACGATGCTGCCAAGCTGCTCGCGGTAATCGGCATCACGCACCGCCGCGCAGTTGGCGGCATAGCCTTCAGGCGAGGTCTGCGCCAGCATGCCGACGATGGGCTCGACCTTGCCCGGATTGGCCTCGGCGAAGTCAGCGGTGAACCAGCGCGAGATCGACGCATCGCGCAAATCGCGCATGGCCTGCGCGCCACCGGCCAGCACGGTGTCGATGCGCGGGTTCCACACCTCCGGCGTGCCGATCTTGGCGGCGGTGTTGCACAGCACCAGGCGCTCGATGCGCTCGGGAGCGTTGATGCCCAACCACTGGCCGATCAACCCGCCCATGGACAGACCGCAGAAATGCGCCTTGGCGATGTCCAGCGCATCGAGCAGAGCCAGCACATCACGGCCATTCTGCTCGATGCTGTACGGCCCCTCGCTGACCAGGGAGGCGCCGTGACCACGAGTGTCGTAACGCAACACCTGGAAGTGCTGGGTGAAGGCCTCAATCTGCGCATCCCACATATGCAGGTCGGTGCCCAGCGAGTTGGACAGCACCAGCACTGGTGCACCGGCCGGGCCTTGGAGCAGCGGCCCTTCCAATAAGTAGTTCAGATCGCCATCGGCGAGACGTACGGCAGGCATGGAAAGCTCCTAACGCGAGAATTGGTTGTGTTCGGCAACGGCCCGCTCGACCCAACGGCGAGCCTGGCCCAGGTAATGCGCGGCATCGAGCAGGCGATCCAGCTCGGCAGCGGAAAGTTGGCTACTGACCTCGGCATTAGCGCCAAGCACCGCGCGCAGATGAACACCCTCGCGCACGGCCTGTTTGCAGCACTGTTCGATCAGGTGATGGGCCGCGTCGCGGCCAATCTTCTGCGCCAGGCCGATGCTCACGGCCTCGGCCAGCACCAGCCCCTGAGTCAGCTCCAGGTTGGCGCGCATGCGCGCGGCATCCACCTCCAGCCCCGGCACCACCAGCAGCGCCTGCTGCAGCGCACCGGAAACCAGGCAGCACAGCTCCGGCAGGGTTTCCCATTCGGCGTGCCACAGGCCAAGGCTGCGCTCGTGCTCCTGCGGCATGGCGCTGAACATCGTCGCCACCAGGCCTGGCGCACGGGTGGCGGCGCCGATCAGCACCGCTGCGCTGACCGGGTTACGCTTGTGCGGCATGGTCGACGAGCCGCCCTTGCCCGGCGCCGCTGGCTCGAAGACTTCGCCGGCCTCGGTCTGCATCAGCAGGCTGAGGTCGCGACCGAGCTTGCCCAGGCTGCCGGCGATCATCCCCAGCAGGCTGGCGAACTCCACCAGGCGATCACGCTGGGTGTGCCAGGGCTGCTCGGGCAGGTTCAGTTCCAGCTCCTGCGCCAACGCACCGCTGACGGCCCAACCGGCCTCGCCCAATGCCGCCAGGCTGCCGGAGGCACCGCCGAACTGCAGGCACAGCAGGCGCGGCTTGAGTTCACTGAGGCGCTGGCGATGACGGGTGACCGCGCCGAGCACGCCGGCCAACTTCATGCCGAGGGTCACTGGCGTGGCCTGCTGCAGCCAGGTGCGCCCGGCCAGCGGTGTGTCGATATGGCGCTGGGCCTGCACGACCAGGGCATCGGCCAGCGTCGCCAGATCGCTTTCGATCAGGCCAATGGCGGCGCGCAATTGCAGCACCAGGCCGCTGTCCATGGCGTCCTGGCTGGTGGCACCGAGGTGTACGTAACGCTCGGCCTCCGGGCTCTCGGCGGCGATGCGCTTGCCCAGTGCCTTGACCAGCGGAATGGCGGAGTTGCCCGCCGTGGCGATAGCCTGAGCCAACGCCGGATAATCATAAAGCTCGGCCCTGCAGGCCGCCGCGATGGGCGCCACGGCCTCCGACGGGATCAGCCCCACACGTGCCTCGGCCCGCGCCAGCGCGGCCTCGAAATCGAGCATGCCCTGCACCCGGCCGGCGTCACAGAAAATCGCGCGCATGGCCGGCGCGGTGAAATAGGCATCGAAAAGTTGGTTACTCACCAGCGCAACGCTCCTGGGAAAAATGTACGGCTAGTGTGGCATCAACCGGCGGCGCCGCGCACGGAGGGTGTCTGTGGGAGGGGCTTTAGCAGGCCATTGAAAAACTACCTGCGTTGCCATTGCTGCGTTAAAAACAGCCTCGCGTGCGAGCCCAGTCAAAATGCTCATTTACAACACGTAAACCCGAGTGCGGGCCCAGTGCTTTTTTCGGCTGTTTTTGCGGGGCCGCCACCGGTATTGCACTGGCTGCCTCGCCTACGTTTTTCAACGGCCTGCTAGCCGCGACGGATTAAAGGCGTCGCCGCTAAAGCGCCTCCCACAAGGTTCACACCCGCTCGATGGCCAGCGCCAGACCTTGGCCAACGCCCACGCACATGGTTGCCAGGCCGAGCTTGCCGCCGGTCTTTTCCAGGTGATGCACGGCGGTCAGCACCAGGCGATTGCCGCTCATGCCCAGCGGGTGGCCGAGGGCGATGGCGCCGCCGTTCGGGTTGACCTTGGGGCTGTCGTCCGGCAGGCCGAGGTCGCGAGTGACGGCCAGGCCCTGGGCGGCGAAGGCTTCGTTCAGCTCGATCACGTCGAACTGCTCGATGCTCAGGTTCAGCCGCGCCAGCAGCTTGCGCACCGCCGGCACCGGGCCAACGCCCATGATGCGTGGCGCCACGCCGCCGCTGGCCATGCCCAGCACCTTGGCACGCGGCTTCAAGCCGTACTTCTGCACTGCTTCAGCCGAGGCCAGGATCATCGCCGAGGCGCCATCGTTGAGGCCCGAGGCGTTGCCAGCGGTAACGGTCTTGCCTTCGCCGTTGACCGGCTTGAGCTTGGCCAGGCCTTCGGCGGTGGTGTCGGCACGCGGGTGCTCGTCACGGTCGACGACGATCTCGCCCTTCTTGCTCTTGATCACCACCGGGACGATTTCCTCGGCGTAGTAGCCGCTCTCCTGAGCCGCCGCCGCACGCTGCTGGCTGCGCAGGCCGAAGGCATCCTGATCAGCGCGGCTGACGCCATAGTCCTCGGCGACGTTGTCACCGGTGACCGGCATCGGGTCGACGCCGTACTGTTCCTTCATCAGCGGGTTGACGAAGCGCCAGCCAAGGGTGGTGTCTTCAAGTTTCTGGCCACGGCCAAAAGCGCTGTCGGCCTTGCCCATCACGTAGGGTGCGCGGGTCATGGACTCGACGCCTGCAGCGATGGCCAGCTCCATCTCACCCGTGGCGATGGCGCGGAAGGCGGCACCGACCGCTTCCATACCCGAGGCGCACAGGCGATTGAGGGTCACGCCCGGCACCGTTTCCGGCAGGCCGGCGAGCAGCAGCGCCATACGCGCCACGTTGCGGTTGTCCTCGCCGGACTGGTTGGCGCAGCCCATGAACACTTCATCGACGGCAGACCAGTCGACCTGCGGGTTACGCTCGATGAGCGCCTTGAGCGGAATCGCCGCCAGGTCGTCGGCACGTACTGCCGACAACGCGCCATTCAGACGACCAATCGGCGTGCGGATGGCGTCGCAGATGAATACGTCGCGGCTCATTCTTCACCCCCAGCCTGGCCGTGGGCGGCGGCGGTGCGCGCTTCCAGATCACGCAGCGCAGCCAGTTCGGCGGCGGTCGGTGCTTCGGTGGTGGTCACGCTGTCGGCGAAGCGGATCTGCCAGCCGGTGTTCTCGATCACCTGCTCGCGGGTCACGCCCGGATGCAGCGAGGTGACGATGAATTCGTTGCTGCCGGCTTCCGGCTCCATGATGCACAGGTCGGTGATGATCGCCACCGGGCCGTCGCCTGGCAGGCCCAGACGCTTGCGATGGTCACCGCCCTCGCCGTGGCCGACCGAGGTGATGAAGGCCAGCTTGTCGACGAAGGTGCGATGGCCCTGCTTGAGGATGATCAGCACCTTCTTCGCGCTGCCGGCAATCTCCGGCGCGCCACCGGCGCCCGGCAGGCGCACTTTCGGGTTGTGGTAGTCACCGATCACGGTGGTGTTGATGTTGCCGTATTTGTCGACCTGGGCGGCGCCGAGAAAGCCCACATCAATGCGCCCGCCCTGCAGCCAGTAGCGGAAGATCTCGCCGGTCGGCACCACGGTGTCGGCGGTTTCCGCCAGTTCGCCGTCACCGATGGACAGCGGCAGCACGCTCGGCTTGGCGCCAATCGGGCCGGACTCATAGATCAGCACCACTTCCGGGGCATGGGTCAGGCGCGCCAGGTTGGCGGCCTTGGACGGCAGGCCGATGCCGACGAAGCAGACGCTGCCATTGCCGAGGCGGCGCGCGGCGGCCACGGTCATCATTTCATTGGTGTTGAAGTCGCTCATCACTTGGCCTCTCCATTCACTTTCGCCTGGTACTGGGCAAAATCCTCGGTGCCACGGATGTACTCATCGATCCAGGCGGTGAAGGTGTCGCGGTCGCGGGCAATCGGGTCCCAGGCCTGGTAGAAGCGGTTGTCACGCTCGTAGTAGCCGTGGGCGTAGGACGGATGGGCACCGCCGGGCACCACGCAGACTGCGCTGATGGCCCAGGTCGGCAGCACGCAGGCGTTCATCGGCGCCTGCAGGTCGTCGACGATTTCTTCCACGGTGACGATGCAGCGCTTGGCGGCCAGGGCGGCCTCCTTCTGCACCCCGAGAATGCCCTGGATCAGCACGTTGCCCTTGCGGTCGGCCTTCTGCGCGTGGATCACGGTGACGTCCGGGCGCACGCTGGGGATCGCCGCCAGCTTCTCGCCGCTGAACGGGCACTCGATGAACTTGATCTCCGGGTTGACCTTGACCAGATCGGAGCCCTGGTAGCCACGCAGCACGGCGAACGGCAAGTTGGAGGCACCGGCGACATAGGCGTTGGCCATGGCCGCGTGGCTGTGCTCGCTGATCTCCAGCTTGTGCGGCCAGTGCTTCTCCACCGCGTCGCGCAGGCGGTGCAGCGAACCGACACCGGGGTTACCGCCCCAGGAGAAGGTCAGCTTGCGCGCGCAACCAGCGCCGATCAGCAGGTCATAGACCAGATCCGGCGTCATGCGCACCAGATGCAGGTCTTTCTTGCCCTGGCGGATGATCTCGTGAGAGGCGGCAGTGGGAATCAGGTGAGTGAAGCCCTCGAGGGCGACGCAATCGCCGTCGTGGACATGGCGCGAAATGGCTTCGCGCAGGGTGATGATGTCGGCCATCGTTGGGGGTCTCTTCAGGTTGCAGATGCCACCGTGGGGGCGTGGCGAGTGAGTGCTACATTAAGAAACGGCCCTGCCGAGAACAATCCGATAATCGCCATACCGGGCGATTATCGAACACCTTCAGCAATCAAGCAGGATGAAACAACTGCCCGCTCAGCTCGCGGCTGGCACTGAGCATCAGCGGCAGGTAGCGCTTTTCCAGCTCGCTGACCGGCACGCGGCCGGCGTGGGTGCTGACGTTCATCGCCGCCAGGACATGCCCGGCCGAGTCATACACCGGCACCGCCAGCGAGCGCAGCCCCTGCTCCAGCTCCTGATCGACCACGCACCAGCCCTGGTGACGCACGCGCTGCAGGCACTCCCACAGCGCCTCGGGGGTGTGCAGGGTGCGGCTGGTCTTGGCCTGCAGCTCGGCGTGGGCCAGGTAGTCCTGCAACTGGTCATCGTCCAGTGCAGCCAGCAGGATACGGCCCATTGACGTGCAGTAAGCCGGCAGGCGGCTGCCGACGCTCAGATCAACCGAGATCAGCCGCTGCGGAATCGCCGAACGGGCGATGTAGAGCACCTGCTCACCCTCCAGCGTGGCCAGGTTGCAGGCCTCGTGCAGTTGCTCGCTGAGACGGTCGAGAAACGGCTGCGCGGACACCGCCAATGGCGTCGACGACAGGTAGGCGTGACCGAGGGTCAACACCTTGGGCAACAGCGAGTAGGTGCGCCCATCGGTGGTGACGTAGCCCAGCTTCATCAGCGAATACAGACAACGACGTACGGCGGCGCGGGGGATCTCGGTGCGGTGGCTGATCTGCGCGATGGTCAGGTGGCGCTTGCGCTCCTGAAAGGCGTTGATCACCGCCAGGCCACGGGCCAGGGAGGTCATGAAATTGGGATCGCCAGCGAACTCCTCGATGCGCTTGGCCGGCGATACATAGGGCGGCGGCGCAAGACTGGTCAATGGCGGACGGGATTCACTCATGAGGCCTCCGGGGCTGGATGGACAGCGCCTGGCGATTATCGAACCAGTGTGCGGTAATCGTAAATAGCGACAAGCGATGAACACTCCTCTGTGGGAGGGGCTTTAGCCGCGACTGCCGTTGATCCAGTTTGGCTTGTCAATGCCCAGTAGAAGCTCGCCGCTAAAGCGCCTCCCACTGAGGCGTAGCCCGGATGCAATCCGGGAGCAGTCTTCAGGTGCCGGACGATTTCCCGGATTACATCCGGGCTACACAGCCAAGCCACTCACCCCGGCAGCAGCCCCTGCCAATGCAGCAACGCCAGCACGGCGCTGACGCTGAAGAAGGACAGCACCGTGCAGCCTACCAGCGAGGCAGCACAACGCTCCTCCAGGCCAAAGCGCTGCCCGAGAATGGGGAACACACTCATCATCGGCGCGCTGGCGAACAGCAGGCCGGCCACCATCAGCAATGGGTCGATACCCGGCACCAGACTCAGCGCGGCGAACATCAGCAAGGGATGCAGGATCAGCTTGCCGATGGCGGTCTGCGCCAGATCCGCCGCCATGCCGCCGATTTTCATGCCGTAGAGGGTGGCGCCGATAACGAACAGCGCCACCGGCGCCGAAGCAGCTGCGAGCATCTCGACCACCTGCGCCGGCACCAGCGGCAGGCGCAGGCCCGATAGCGACATGGCCAAGCCCAGCACGATGGCGATGATCAGTGGATTGCGCAGCAGACGCCGCGCCGTCTCGCGCAGCACCACCAGCCCCCTGCCCTGCTGCTGCCCGGCTTCAGCCAAGGCCAGCGCCAAGGGCACCATCAGCAGGTTTTCCACCAGCATGCCGAGGGCCATGGCCAGCCCGGCCGTGGGGCCAATCACCATCACCGCGATGGGGTAGCCGATAAAGCCACTGTTGGACACCGACATGCCCATGGCCAGGATCGCACTCTGCGAAAGACTCTGGCCGCGCCAGACAGACGGCCGCATACGCTGCTGGGCAGCGTCCAACTGCAGGCCGCGCGCCTCGAGCGAGCGCGCGGCCTGCGCCTGCAACTCAGAAGTCAAAAAAGACCGTCTCGCCCTCACCCTGGATATGGATATCGAAGCGATAGGCCGGTTTGCCGTCCACTTCACAGCGCTTGGCGATCAGCGTCTGGCGACGCTCGGGCTGCTCGATCAGATTGAGCACCGGGTCCTTGGCGTTGGCCTCGGCTTCATCCTCGAAATACAGGCGGGTGTTGAGGTGGATGTTGATACCGCGAGCGAACAGCGCGACGTTGACGTGCGGCGCCATCGGCACCCCGGCGGCGTTGTTCACCACGCCCGGCTTGACCGTGTAGGCGAACCACTCGCTGCCGGCATCGAAGGTGGTGGCAGTACGGCCAAAACCGTTGAAGGGTTTGGCCTGGTCGTAGTCCTCGTCGTACTGGCCCTGGTGATCGGCCTGCCACAGTTCGAGGAAGGCATCGCGCACCAGATGGCCGTTGCCGTCGTAGACGTGGCCAAGCAGGACGATATGCTCGCCCGGCGCTTCGGCTTTGGCCATCTGATTCCAGATTTCCTGCTCACGGCTCGGGTTACCGGCGGCAGCCAGGGCCAGACCGATATGCACGTAGGGGCCGGCGGTTTGCGAGGGGGTTTCCGGCAGTAGTTCAACAGGCATGGTCATCCCTCCTTATTTATTCTCGAAATGAGTCTGGCGCTGGCCGCGCAGCACGATGTCGAAGCGATAGGCCAGGCAATCCATCGGGTTGGCCGTGCTCATGTCCAGCCTGGCGATCAACGTCTGCACTGCGTCCGGGTTGGCGATGGACTTGACGATGGGGCACAGCGGGATCAGCGGGTCACCCTCGAAGTACAGTTGGGTGATCAGCCGCGTGGCGATCGACGGGCCGCTGATGGAGAAGTGGATGTGCGCCGGGCGCCAGTCGTTGGGGCCGTTGCGCCACGGATAGGGGCCGGGCTTGATGGTTCGGAAGCTGTAGCGGCCTTCGCTGTCGGTCAGCGCACGGCCAACGCCACCGAAGTTGGGGTCGAGCGGCGCCAGGTAGCGGTCGTTCTTGTGCCGGTAGCGGCCACCGGCGTTGGCCTGCCACATTTCCACCAGGGTGTGCGGGATCGGCTTGCCGTACTGGTCCATCACCCGCCCGGAAACGATGATGCGCTCGCCGATGGGCAGGCCACCGTTGTTGAAGTTGAGCAGCAGGTCGTTATCGTGCTCGCCGCGCTTGAGGTGCGAGAAATCCGGGCCAGTGGTTTCGGAAATCGACTGCGGGATGCTCACCAGCGCCTGGCGCGGCGAACGGGCGATGGAGGTCTTGTAGTCGGGGGTGAAGGCTTTCGGGTGCCAGTTGCGGTCACGGATGACGAAACGGCGGTTGTCCTCGGCAGGCATGGCGCGCTCCTATTGTGGGTTTTGTCGCCACAGTCTCTGGCAAAACGCACAGCGGGAACATTGAAAAGACGCCGACAGTTCATAACCAAGCGGTTATGGAAAAACACCCTCGCGGTAGGCGTGTGCCACTTCGCGCAGCACATCGCAGAAGCGCTCACCGGCCAGCGATAACCCCAATGCGCCATTGCGGCAGATGCCCACCGAGCCCCCCGGCTCGCGTACCGGCAGCTGCAGCTCGATCAGCTCGCCGCGCTGCACGTCCAGACATACCGCGTCCTGTGGTGCTACCCACAGCGCATCGCTGCACAGCACATAGCGTCTGCTGAGTGCCGGCGACAGGGTTTCCAGGCGCTGCCGTGAGGGTGTCACGCCACACTGCACGAACAGGCTGTCGGTATGCTTGCGAATGGTGGTGCCCGCCGTCGGCAACACCAGGGGGTAATCACCGAGCCGCCCCAGCGCCTCGTCGCCAGCAGCCAACAGCGGATGACCCGGACGCACCACCAGGGTCATCGACTCGCTGTACAGGTGCTCGAAAGTCAGCCCCTGGATGTCCGGGCTGTCGGTCATGCGACCGATCACCAGATCCAGTTCACCAACGCGCAACTGCCCCAGCAGGTAGGCACCCGGCCCGGTAGCGACACTGACCACCAGCGCCGCTTGCTGCTGATGGAGGCGGCACACCACCTCGGGAATCAGCAGGCTCTCCACCGTCGACAACACACCGACACGCACCTGCCCGGCCTCGTACTCGCCACCACGCAGGCTGTTCACCCCATCACGCAGCGCCTGCACGCAGGGGCCGGCGTAACGCATGAAGGCGACTCCGGCGCTGGTCAGGCTCACACCCTGCTTGCCGCGCTCGAACAGACTGGCCTCGAGGATGTCCTCCAGCTCCTTGAGCGTCTTGGAAATCGCCGGCTGGCTGACCGCCAGAGCATCGGCGGCCTTGGCAAAACTGCGCTGCCTGGCGATTTCGAGAAAGCACAGCAGATGGCGGAATTTGATGCGGGTGTCGATATTCATCGCTGGCTCCGGAAATCCTTGGGCGAGATGCCCGTCCAGCGTCTGAAGGCGCGGGAAAAATAGGCTGCCTCGGAGAAACCGAGGCTGTCGGCGACCTGAGCGATGGTCATCGAGGTGTAGACCAGGTTGCGCTTGGCTTCGAGCAGCAGGCGCTGGTGGAGCAGTTGCAAACCCGACTGCCCGGCCAGGCGCCGGCACAGGCTGTTAAGGTGCGCCACGCTCAGCCCCAACTGCGAGGCATACCAGTCCAGCGGGCGATGATCGCGGTAGTGCTGCTCGATCAGCGCCTGGAAACGCCGCAGGTGGGTACGGCCGCGATCGCTGAGCTGAGCCTGGGTGCGCTCGTCGGCCAGGGCCTGGCGTGCCAACCATACCAGCAGCGCGCTGATCAACGATTGCAGCATCAGTTCGCGCCCCGGCTCGTGCCGGCCATACTCGCGCGCCAGAGTCTCGAACAGCACGTCCAGGTGCCCGCGGTGGTCGTCGGCCGGGTAGCAGGCGGCGTGGTTCAAGGGCTGCCGCTCCAGCGCCGCGCCTAGGTGCTCGACCAGCGGCTGTGCCAGGGTCAGCACATGGCCCTGGATATCCTCGGAAAAACGAAAGGCGTGCACGCACAGTGCCGGCACCAGTTGCACGGCCGATTGCTCGAGCACCCGCCGCAGGCCGTCGATCTCCACCTCGGCACAACCGCTCTGGATATACAGCACCTGCAGTAGATCGCTGTGCAAGTGGGCGCTGATTTCCCAGCCGTGCAGACGGCTGCGCTCGGCGATCGATTCGCAATGGATAAGGTCCGGCGTCGGCCAGGCGCGATCTTCGCCATAGAGCTTGAAAACTGGCACCTGGCTGGTCATGGCAATCCTCGAAACGTGCAAGTAGCGCGACTCATGATGCCTTCAAGCAGCCGATGGATACATCCGAAAATGAAGTTTTTCAACACATACCAGAAGCACCACCGCCGAATCCAGATTCGGCGGTGCGACACCAACTAGCTGGCGCCGCGGGCGATGAGACTTCAGGTACGGAAGCGCCCGACCAGCCCGTGCAGTTGCTCGGACAGTTTCGCCAGCTCCTGCGAATCACGGTGGGCCGACTGTGCGAGGGTTTCCACCAGTAGCGCATCCTCCTGAATCTGGACGATATGACGATTGATGTCCTCGGCGACGTGATGCTGCTCTTCGGCTGCCGTAGCGATCTGAGTGTTCTGGTCGCGGATGTGATCCACCGCCCCCCGAATCTGCTCGAAGCTATGACTGGCAAGGCTGATACGCTCGACGCTGGCCTGGGACATTTCCAGGCTGCTTTGCATCTGCCGCGTGACCTCTTGCGTGCGGCGCGCCAGGCCACCGAGCAGGTTGTCGATCTCGCCGGTCGAGTCGGCGGTGCGCTGGGCCAGAGCGCGGACCTCATCGGCCACCACGGCGAAGCCACGCCCCTGATCACCAGCCCGAGCGGCCTCGATGGCAGCGTTGAGGGCCAGCAGGTTGGTCTGTTCGGCGATAGAGCGAATGGTGCCGAGAATGGCATTGATGTTCTGACTGTCCTGCTCCAGCGCCTGTAGCGCCGTGGCCGATAGCTTGAGGTTGTCGCTCAGGCGCGCAACGCTGTTGGTGGCATCTTCGATCTGCGCCTGCCCGGCATGCACCTGGCGCTGACCATCGTCGGCGGAGTTGGCGGCCGCGCTGCACGAGCGCGCCACTTCATTGGCGGTGGCGACCATCTCGTTGAATGCCGTGGAGACCATTTCTACCGCGCCACGCTGGCGTTCGGCAGCATCGTTCATGTCGTGCGCGACACGGGTCGAGCCTTCCGAGGTATGGCGCAGAGCGGCAGAGGCTTCGACGGTGTTCTGCACCAGTTGGCGGATGGTGCCGAGGAACTGGTTGAACCAGCGCGCCAGCGTCGCCGTTTCATCCTTGCCCTGCACGGTGAGGCTACGGGTCAGATCGCCTTCACCCTGAGCAATGCCTTCGAGGCCGCTGGCCACACCACGAATCGGGTTGACGATGAGTTTGGCGAACACGCTACCGACCACGGCGAAGACCACAGCCAGGAGCAATAGGATAACGCCGATCTGCCAGGTCAGGGCGTTGGCCTTGGCCATCACCTCGCTGTGTTCGATCAGACCAATGAAGCGCCAGCCAAGGGTCGGCGACGTCCAGATATTGGCCATGTAGCGCTTGCCGTTGAGCTCGACCTCGAGCTGCCCGTCAGCGCCGGCCATGCGCGCATACTCGCCGCCCAGGTCATTGAGCGACTTGAAGTTGTTGTCGGCATTACCCGGATCGACCAGCACGTTGCCGCTGGCCTCCGTCAGCATCAAATAGCCGGTTTCGCCAAGCTTGATCTGTTTGACCAGATCGGTGAGCTGCCTGAGCGAGACGTCCAGCCCAACCACGCCAACCAGGTTGCCCTGTGCGTCATTGACTGTGCGCACGGTGCCGATCAGCACCATGTCATCCGGTTCCCAGTAATAGGCTGCTGTACGCAGGGTCTTGCCCGGCGAGGCGATGGCCGTTTTGTACCAGGGCCGTACGCGGGGATCGTAGCTTTTCAGGCCAGGGTCGCTCGGCCAGATGGCATAACCACCATCGACCCGGCCATAGGACAGGTAGGCGGTGGTCGGGTGCGACTTGGCAAAGAGGTCGAAGAAGCTTTCCATTTCTTGGTTGCTCTGCGGCAACGGCATGCTGGGGGCGTCGGCCGAGGAGTAATTCTTCAGTGTCGGTGCGGCGACGATCTGCGGCAGGCTGGCGATGTACTCGACGTTCTCGCTGATGCCCTTGAAGAACATGACCATGGCGTTGTCGATCTGGCGAATTTCCCGGCTGCTGCCGTCGAGAAAGTCTGCCTGTGCCTGCGCACGCAGGTTATAGATAACGACTGCGGCAACCAGGAGGATGGGCACGCAGGCGATAGCGGCAAATGCCCAGGTCAGCTTCTGCTTGATATTCATTCGAGTTGATTCTCTTTTAGGGGAAATCCACCGCCTGCCCACATGCAACCGAGTGCTGGCTCCATACACTATCGGCATGAGCGTGCCGCGCTTGAGAAGGACACAGATAAATATAGCGCCTTGCCCCATACCTGCCACGTCACCCTGCCCCCCAGAATAGACGCATCTTTATCCTCAACAAGGACGTTTGTGTGGCGCCGTCGATAGCGCCACGCCGGCTCAGCCATCGAGGTTGTAGCGGCCCGCGTGAAATCCTCGAAAAGTCCATGTAATCGCACAAATAGTGCCTTCAAGCGCTGCGTTCATGCGTCAAAAATGAAGCTTCAAATACCTCTGCCTCGCTATAGGCAGTCATCCCAGGGGACAACAACAATGAAAACCCAAGTTGCAATCATCGGCGCCGGGCCGTCCGGCCTGTTGCTTGGCCAGTTGCTGCACAAGGCTGGTATTGACAACGTCATCATCGAACGCCAGAGCCCCGACTACGTGCTCAGCCGCATCCGCGCAGGCGTGCTCGAACAGGGCATGGTCGACCTGCTGCGCGAAGCCGGCGTGAACGAGCGCATGGAGCGTGAAGGCCTGGTACATGATGGCTTCGAACTGGCCTTCGATGGTCGCCTCGAGCGCATCGATCTGCGCGGCCTGACTGGCGGCAAGACGGTCATGGTCTACGGCCAGACCGAAGTCACCCACGACCTGATGGAGGCCCGCACCGCCAGCGGTGCGCCGAGTTTCTACAACGCCAGCGACGTCGAGCTGCACGAGCTCAAGGGCGAGCAGCCCTATGTCACCTTCACCCACGAAGGTCAGCGCATGCGCCTGGATTGCCAGCAGATCGCCGGTTGCGACGGTTTCCATGGTGTGTCGCGCAAGTCCATCCCCGACGGCGTGCTCAAAGAATTCGAGCGGGTCTACCCCTTTGGCTGGCTCGGTGTGCTAGCCGACACCCCGCCGGTCAACGAAGAGCTGATCTACGCCAACCACGAACGCGGCTTCGCCCTGTGCAGCATGCGCTCGCCGACCCGTACTCGTTATTACGTGCAGGTCAGCAGCGAAGAGAAGGTCGAGGACTGGTCGGACGAGCGCTTCTGGGACGAACTCAAGCGCCGCCTGCCGACGCAGACTGCCGCCAAGCTGATCACCGGCCCGTCCATCGAGAAGAGCATCGCGCCGCTGCGCAGCTTCGTGGTCGAACCCATGCAGTACGGCCACCTGTTTCTCGTCGGCGACGCCGCGCACATCGTCCCGCCCACTGGTGCCAAGGGCCTGAACCTGGCCGCCAGTGATGTCAGCACGCTGTACCGCATTCTGCTCAAGGTGCATCAGCAAGGCCGCACGGAGCTGCTGGAAAAGTATTCGGAAATCTGCCTGCGGCGCATCTGGAAGGCCGAGCGCTTCTCCTGGTGGATGACCTCGATGCTGCACCGTTTCCCCGATACCGACGCCTTCAGCCAGCGCATGCAGCAGACCGAGCTGGACTACTTCGTCGGCTCCGAGGCTGGACGCCGCACCATCGCCGAGAACTACGTCGGCCTGCCCTACGAAGCGGTGGAATGATAACGAAGGCGGCGGATCGTCGATCCACCGCCCTCCTCCATCATCTGCACCGAGGCCATCGCGGCTGAAGCCGCTACTACGGGAGATGGGCATTGTTTTGTCTGAATGACTCTGCACATCAGGTCGCGGCTAAAGCCCCGCCGACAGAAGATGGGTTGTGTTTGTAGGAGCGGCTTCAGCCGCGATATGAACTGGCACCGCGCATGGCGGCGTTGCGGCTAAGGCCAATTCCGCGGGAGGCTGGCGCTGCCTGTGGGAGGGGCTTCAGCCGCGACAAGCTAGCGCGCGCTCAGGGCGCAGAGCCGGATTTTTCAGTAGCAACACCATGCCCATCGCGGCTAAAGCCGCTCCTACGGGAGGTGAGCGGTGTTTGTAGGAGCGGCTTTAGCCGCGATAGGGTTGCTGCATATTCAAGCATCGCCCTGTCACGTGCCCTCACCGACCAGCCGGATTTTCCAGCAACAGCGCCATACCTTGCCCGCCACCAATGCAGGCAGCGGCAATACCATATCGAGCGCCACGCGCCTGCAATTGGCGGGCGACGCTGTGCGCCAGGCGCAGGCCGGTGGCGGCCAGAGGATGGCCGAGGGCGATGGCGCCGCCATGACGGTTCAGGCGCGCCGGATCCAGCTCCAGTTCGCGCTGCACCGCCAACACTTGGGCGCCCTGGGCCTCATTGATCTCCAGGCTGTCGATGGCGTCCAGGCTCAGGCCAGCGCCGTCGAGCAGCAGGCGGATCGCCGGTGCCGGGCCGATGCCCATGATCTCCGGCGGCACGCCGATCACCGCGCTGGCGCGCAGCAGTGCCAAGAGCGAACGGGCGTCACGGGCATCCCCTACCAGCATGGCCGCAGCACCATCGACCAGGGCACAACTGTTGCCGGCGGTCTGTACCGAACCGGGGCTGACCGGCGACAGAGCCGCCAGCGCTTCGCGACTGGTCTGCCGGGGATGACTGTCGCGATCCAGCTGGGTGACCTTGCGCGGCAGACTCAGGTGGCGAGGCTGATAGCCCGGCAGCTCGAAACAGGCACTGGCAACCGGTGCGATCTCGGCATCGAACCAGCCCTCAGCTTGTGCCGCCAATGCCTTGTCAAAGCTGCCCAGGGCGAAGGCATCTACCTCTTCACGACGCAAACCATAGCGCTGAGCAAGGTTCTGCGCGGTGTCGATCATTGTCTGGGCGATGGCTGGGTCGAGCAGCGCCTCCCAGAGAAAATCCTTGAAACCCACCGGCGCGCCGAGACGAAAACCGCCCCGGTGCTCGTAGCTGGCGATGGGATTGCGCGACATCGATTCCGCTGCCACGCACAGTGCCAGGCTGGCGCTGCCACGCTCGAGCTGATTACCGGCCTGGCGCAGCAGCTCCAGGCCGGTGCCGCAGATGCGTTGCACCGCCAGCGCCGGCACCTCGATCGGCACGCCGGCATACAGGCCGATATGCCGGGGCAGCATGTAGGCGTCGAAACTGGCCTGGGCCATGCTGCCAGCCAACACGCTGTCGACCTGCTCGGCACCGATGCCGGCGCGTGCCAGCACGGCACGGGCGACATGGATGCCGAGGTCGATGGGCGACACCTGGGCCAGTGGCCCGCAGTAGTCGATCCAGGGGGTACGCGCGGCGGCCAGCAGCGCCACATGCTCGAAGGCCTCGAACTGGCCCTTCATGGCCGCGCCTGTGCCATTACGCAGTGCGTCTGTGGGTCAGCGTAGAGTGCCTCGATCAGCTCGGCGCGGCGGCTGAGCACCGCACGCTGGTTGAGCGAGCCCTTGTCGGTGATCTCACCAGCGTCGAGGCTCGGCGCCTCGGCCATCAGGCAGGCCCAGGCGACGTGCGAGGCCAATCCGGTGGCTTCGCGGTTGAGTTCCTCCAGCAGCCCGGCCAGCCACTGGCGCACGGGTTCGGCTGCCAGCACGGCCTCGACGCTGACGTCACTCGACAAACCGGCCAAAGCGCGACAGGCCGGTACGCTGGGGAACACCAGCAGGCCGATGCGCTGACGATCCGGGCCGGTGACCACCGCATCCTGCACATAAGGCGCGCCCTGCAGGATGACGCGGGTACGCAGCGGCCCGACACTGACGAACACGCCTGTACTGAGTTTGAAGTCCTCAGCGATACGGCCGTCGAACATCAGCCCCCAGTGCGGGTTGGCGGCATCGGCGAAACGCAGGGCATCACCGGAGCGGTAGAAGCCTTCCTCGTCGAAGGCCTCGCCATTGAGTTCGGCCTGGCGCCAGTAGCCGGGCATCACATGTGGGCCACGGAAACGCCCTTCCAGCTTGCCATCGACCCGCGTCAGCTTGACCTCGCAACCCGGCGCCGGCAGGCCGACGTAGCCGGCCATCGACAGCGGCCCGGTGGTGAAGGTGCAGGACGGTGCCGTTTCAGTCATGCCCAGGCCGGCCATCATGCGGATGCGCTCGCCGCAGTGCTGCTCGGCCACGCGATCGAGGCGATCCCAGATCGGCTGACTGAGGCCGGCACCAGCGAAGAAGAACAGCTTGATGCGCGCGAAGAAACGTTCGCGCAGCTCGCCATCCTGCTCCAGCGCAGCCACCAGCTCCTCCCAGCCTTTGGGCACGGTTAAGTAGGCGGTGGGCGAGATGTCCTTGAGGTTGCGCAGGGTCTCGCCGAACAGTTGCGGCGTCGGCCGGCCATCGTCGAGGTACAGGCTACCGCCGTTGTACAGCACGATACCGACGTTATGGCTGCCGCCGAAGGTGTGGTTCCACGGCAGCCAGTCCACCAGCACCGGCGGCTCCTCGCCGAATACTGGGAAGGTCTGCAGGAGCATCTGCTGGTTGGCGCAGAGCATGCGCTGGGTGGTAACCACCGCCTTGGGCAGCTTGGTCGAGCCACTGGTAAACAGGAACTTGGCGATGCTATCCGGCCCGGTACGGGCGAAGGCGGCATCAGCGGCAGTCAGGTCACGCGGCGTCAGCAGTTCATCGAAACGCTGCGCGTTGCGCCCTGAAACTTCGCCCTGCACCAGCAGCAAGGGCATATCCGCCGGCACCACGGCATCGATGGCGCGCGTGAAAGCAGCGCCATCGGCGGCCATCACCAGGCCGGGGCGCAGCAGATCGAAAATATGCTGCAGCTTGCTGTAGTCGCGAGCCACGGTGGAGTAAGCCGGTGACACCGGGCAGTACGGCACGCCGATGTACATCGCCGCCAACGCCAGTTGCAAGTGCTCCAGATCGTTGCCAGAGAGGATCACCAGAGGGCGTTCCGCGCTCAGTTCGTGATCGAGCAGATGGGCGGCCATACAGCGTACACGCCCGAGCATCTCGTGGTAGCTGATGCGCTGCCACTGCCCATCGCTGCCACGGCGGGCAACGAAGGTGTGCTCGCCGCGTACTTCGGCCCATTGCAGCAGGCGCTCAAGCAAACGCTGCGGCAGTTCGGCCAGCGGCTCGCGAGCTTTGAGATAAACGCTGCCGGCCCGCTCCTCGATATGCACGTCGGGCATACCCAGCGATACCGGACGATAGCGGGCGGAGGGCTTAAGGGAGGATGCATTGTTCACTTGTTATCACCTCCGGCCGAGCCACGCGGGCACGGCACGATGCCGGACGCTGGCCCGGACAGTTCAATTCATGCATTCGGGTGCCCGTTCGGGATCTGGCCAGCCGCCCAGCGCAGGCTGCTAGGGCAGATCCCAGGCAGGCACTCAGATCGGGTAGTGACGCGGGCCGTTTTGCACCGTCACCCAACGCAACTGGGTGAAATGATCGATGCTCGCACTGGAGCCGAAACTGCCGTAACCGCTGGACTTCACCCCGCCGAAAGGCATCGGCGCCTCGTCGTGCACGGTCGGGCCGTTGATATGGCAAATACCCGACTCCACCCGCTGCGCCAGGCTCAGCGCGCGGGATACGTCGCGACTGAAGATCGCAGCCGACAGACCGAACTCCGAGTCGTTGGCCAGTTGCAGCAGTTCCTCGTCGCCATCACCACGCAGGATCACCGCCACCGGGCCAAAGGACTCCTCGCGGTACAGGCGCATCTTCGGGGTAACCCGGTCGAGCAGCACCGGTTGCATCACACTGCCCTCGATCTGCCCGCCGGCCAGCAGCACCGCGCCCTTGTCCAGCGCATCCTGTACCAGCGCCATGATGCGTTCGCCAGCGGCGGCGTCGATCAGCGAGCCGAGCACGGCCTCACCCGGCAAGCCTGCCTTGAGGGTGGCGACCTTGCTGGCCAGGCGCGCGGCGAAGTCATCGGCAATCCGCGCATCGACGATCAGCCGCTCGGTGGACATGCAGATCTGCCCCTGGTTGAAGTACGCGCCGAAAGCCGAAGCGGCCACGGCCTGATCCAGGTCGGCGTCGTCCAGCACCAGCAGCGGCGCCTTGCCGCCCAGCTCCAGCACCGCTGGTTTCAGGTGTTTCGCGGCGAGCTGGCCGATGATGCGCCCAACATGGGTGGAGCCGGTGAAATTGACGCGACGCACCGCCGGGTTGGCGATCAGCCGCTCGACGATGGCCGGGGCATCGGCCGGGGCGTTGCTGATGACGTTGACCACGCCATCGCCGAGGCCCGCCTGTTGCAGCACCTCGCCAATCAGCGCATGCACTGCCGGGCTGTTCTCCGAGGCCTTGAGCACCACGGTATTACCGCAGGCCAGGGGCATGGCCAGGGCACGGGTGCCGAGGATGATCGGCGCGTTCCACGGGGCGATGCCCAGCACCACGCCGCAGGGCTGACGCAGCGCCATGGCGAAGCTGCCCGGTACGTCGGAGGGAATCACCTCGCCCTTGATCTGCGTGGTCATACCAGCGGCATCACGCAGCATGTTGGCCGCCAGCTTGACGTTGAAGCCATACCAGTCGGCAGTGGCGCCGGTTTCCACGGCCATGGCCATGAAGCGCTCGCGGTTGGCCTCGAGCAAACGGGCGGCTTCCAGCAGGCGCGCACGGCGCTCGCCTGGGCCCAACGCAGCCCAGGCCGGGAAGGCTGCCTGCGCGGCGGCGACGGCGGCATCGGCGTCTTCGACGGTGGCAGCGGCCACGCGACTGACGACCTCGCCGGTAAAGGGACTACGGCGCTCGAACACTGCGCCGCCCGTGGCCGGGCACGCCTGCCCGGCGATCAGCAAAGGCACTTCGAACATGGTCTGGCTCCATCTTGTGATTGTTATACGGGGGGGGGGCGGGCACGACCGCCCCTGGCACAGCTCAGCGTTTGTAGGCTTGCAGGCCCGGCTTGATGCTCTTGTCATCAAGGAACTGCTTCATGCCCTGCTCGCGGCCACCTTCCGTGTCCAGCAGGCGCGACTGGTCGAGCTTGGCGTACAGGTAGTCTTCGTTCTGCTCCCAGGTCAGCTCGCGGCAACGCTTGAAGCCGATCTTCGCCGCGCGCATCACCACCGGGTTCTTCTCCAGCAGGTTACGCGCCAGTTCGATGGTGGTTTCACGCAGCTGCGCCAGCGGCACGCTCTCGTTGACCAAGCCCATCTCGGCGGCCTTCTGCCCGCCGAAGGTCTTGCCGGTCATGATGTAGTACAGCGACTGACGATGGCCCACGGTGTCGGCCATGGCCTTGCTCACCAGGTTGCCCGGCGGGATGCCCCAGTTGATTTCCGACAGACCGAAGGTCGCTTCGTCGGCGCAGATGGCCAGGTCGCACGCCACCAACGGGCTGAAGCCGCCACCGAAACACCAGCCGTTGACCATGGCGATGGTCGGCTTGGCATACATGCGCAGCAGCTTCCACTGCCAGGTCGAGGCCTCGCGACGGATCTTCTCCTGAAGGATTTCCGGGCCGGCGTCGACTTCACGGAAGTATTCCTTCAGGTCCATGCCTGCGGTCCAGGACTCGCCCGCGCCGGTCAGCACCAACACGCCAACGTCGGCATCCTGCTCCAGGGTCTCCAGCACGTCGACCATCTCGCGGTTCAGTGTCGGGCTCATGGCATTGCGTTTTTCCGGGCGATTGAGAATGACCCAACCGATGCCCTCTTCCACTTCGACCTTCACGGTTTGCCAGCGCGCTTCGTACTTGCTCATTGTCGTGTCCTGCTTGTGTGGAGTAGATGTGCTCAAGTTATGCCGCACATATAGTTATGTCAATTAACTATTTATTCGTTTCGTTCGATCACCGCACCGATCCATATGACCTATGGCATGTCATTACGCAGGTGATTAACTGAATTAACCAATACATGGCGGGCGTAATCGCAGACGCCCGCCAGCAGCATCAGACCGCAGCCGCTATACGGCGCTCTCGACTGCCCAGCGCGACCACCACCAGCGCTGCCACCAGCAGGCCAGGTGCGGCTGCCATCAGCACGCCCGCAGTGCCGGCACCGGCAGCCAGAATATGCCCGGCAGCCAGCGGCCCGCTCACCGAGCCCAGCCGGCCCACGGCTACCGCTGCACCAACACCCGTGGCCCGTACTTGCGTGGGGTAGTAGGCCGGGGCCAGGGCATAGAGCACCAGTTGCGCCGCCATGACGAAAACACCGGCAGCGAAGCCCGCCGTCGCCATGCTCGCCAGGTTGCTGGAAAAGCCGATACCCGCCAGTGCCAGCAGCAGCCCAAAGTAGATCGACAGCACCACTGGCGTACGCTGGAAGCGATCGAGTAGCACGCCGCCCATCAGCGAACCAAGCGCGCCACCGATGTTGAACACCATTTGCACTATGCCGGCCTGCGACTTGCTGAAGCCCAGTTCCAGCAGCAGCGAAGGCAGCCAGTTGAGCAGCATGTACATCACGGTGAGGGTGAAGAAGTAACTGACCCACAACGACAGGGTCACCGACGTGCGGCCATCACCGCACAGCGCGGCTACGGTCGAAGGTCGGCTCTGCGTGGCCTGCCCCTGCTGCTGATTGAATGCCGAAGACTCCGGCAGCAGCCACAACATCAAAGGGGCGATGGCCAGTGGCGCGACGCCACCGATGATGAACACCCATTGCCAGGCCTCCCCTGCCAGCATGCCGATCACTGCTGCAGCGGCACCACCCAACGGCACGCCGCAATACATGATGCTGATGGCCGTGCTGCGCTGACGCTCCTCGACCGCCTCTGCGCACAGCGCGATCAGGTTGGGCAGCGCCGCCCCCAGGCCAAGCCCGGTGAGAAAGCGCGCCGCCAGCAGGCCGGAGAGGCTGCTGGTGTAGGCCGTCCACAGGGAAAAGATGCCAAACAGCACCACGGCTGCCACCAGCACTTTCTTGCGCCCGATACGGTCGGCAATGTAGCCGCCCAGGAAGGCACCGGGCAGCAGGCCGATGATGCTGGCGCTGAACATCCAGCCCATCATGCTGGGTTCCAGATTGAAGGCTGCGCGAATACCGGCTGCGGCGACACCGGCCGATTGCAGGTCGAGCCCCTCGATCAGGGCGACGATGAAACAGATGACGATGGTCAGCCGGGAACGGCTGGATGAGGTTTGCATGGGAAAGCCTCGCTCTTGTTGTTTTTGTTCGGGAGTCGCTGCGAGAGCCTTTTGGACTCGCCCAAAAAGATTAACAAACAAAACTAAAAACACACCCCCATTCGAAATATGCCTGAAAAACAAAGTGATTATTTAAAAACAAGTAGTTAGATCATCTGGCGGCTTTCACAGGCTGACTAGCCAATGAAATTAACGTTCGATTATCGGCCATAAAGATTTGATAAGCCCGATAAGCAACTCCATTCTCTGCGGGCAACGGCGATTCGCCGTGCGTCTCCGACAACAACAAAAAAAGGATACAGAACATGCCCACACGGCCCCTCCGTGCTGCACTCGTGCGCAAGACTCACCTCCCCGCCATCACCCTGCTGAGCCTCGCCACTTCACTGGGGGCGCAGGCGCAAGGTTTCATCGAGGACAGCCACGCCAATCTCACCCTGCGCAACTATTACCTGGACCGCGACTATCAGGATGGCGGCGCCAAGTCCGAAGCGCGCGAATGGGCACAGGGCTTCATCCTCAAGTTCCAGTCCGGTTTCACCGAAGGCCCGGTAGGCTTCGGCCTGGATGCCACCGGCCTGCTGGGCGTCAAGCTGGACTCCTCGCCAGATCGCAGCGGCACCGAGTTGTTGCCGGCATCGCCCAGCAGCGGGCGCGCCGCTGATGAGTATTCGCGCCTGGGCCTGACCGGCAAGATGAAGATCGACAAGACCCTGCTGCAGGCCGGCGATCTCAACCTGGCCCTGCCCTCCGCCCTCTCCAGCCCCTCGCGCCTGCTGCCGCAGACCTTCCGTGGCGGTTACCTGACCTCCTCGCAGATCGACGGCCTGACCCTGCACGGTGGCTACGTCGACCGCATCGCCAAGCGCAACTCCACCGACTACGAGGCCATGACCGTAGCCTCCCCCAATGGCCGCTTCAATGGCCGCGCGACCACCTCGCACATGGCCTTCGTCGGCGGCGACTATGCCCTGACCCCGGAGCTGACGCTCAAGGCCCACTACCTGGAAGTGGCCGACCTCTATGATCAGCGCTACCTCGGCGCCCTGCACAAGATGCCAGTCGGCCCCGGCACCCTGAGCACCGACCTGCGTGCATTCTTCAGTGATGAGAACGGCAGCGCCGACGCCGGCAAGGTGGATAACCGCCACTTGTCGCTGCAGTTCGCCTACGCCCTGAACGGCCATCGCTGGACGCTCGGTTACGCACATCAGGGAGGCGACACTGCCACGCCCTACATCTCCGGCACCGAGCTGATGGGTATCAGCGAGATGACCATGAGCTCCGACTACCTCAATGCCAGGGAACGCATGTGGCAGGCCATCTGGGACTATGACTTCGCCGCTGCCGGCGTGCCGGGCCTTACCGCACGCCTGCGCTACGTGCGCGGCGACAATATCGAGCTGACGGCCTTCGGTGTCGATGACCGCAAGGAGCGCGAGGCTCAGTGGGAAATGGGCTACGTGATCCAGAACGGCCCACTGCGCGGCGTCGGCCTGCGCGTGCGGCAGTCGTTCTACCGTAACGACTTCCCCGGTGGCGCCGCCTTCCGTGACGAAAACCAGACGCGCCTGATGGCCACCTATACCCTGCCGATCTGGTGACACCTCGCCGCAGCCTGCCTCGCCTTGCGGTGCAGGCTGCGGCAATGCGCACTCACCAGGCACTGGCCTGGCGCAATGCCTGCAATGCTGCTTCGTCCAGCTCCAGCGTCATGGCAGCCTGCAACGCACGCAACTGCGCCAGGCTGGTGGCGCTGGCAATCGGTGCAGCGATCCCCGGCTGAGCCATCAACCAGGCCAGCGCAATGCTGGCGGGGCTGACGCCGAGTTGCTCGCTGAGCTGTGTCAGGGCCGCCAGAATGCGTGCGCCACGGTCCGTGAAATAGCGTTCCAGATCCTCAGCCCGCGCCGCCTGCTGGATATCGGCGAGCGTGCGGTACTTGCCGCTGAGAAAGCCGGAAGCGAGGCTGAAATAGCTGACCACGCCGAGGTTGTTGGCCTGGACATAGGCCTGCAGCTGCGTCTCGTAGTCCTGGCGGTCGTACAGGTTGTATTCCAGTTGCAGCACGGCATAGCTGGGCAAGCTGGCATCGACGGCAACCGCCTGAGCAGCCTCGAGTTGCTCGCGACTGTAGTTGGAAGCGCCAATGGCGCGCACCTTGCCGCTGGCGATCAGGCTTTCGTATGCCCGTAGAGTGTCCTCGTGCGGGGTCTGTGGGTCGGGGTAGTGGGAAAAGTACAGATCGATGTAGTCAGTGCGCAGGCGTCGCAGCGAATCCTCTACCGCTCGCACTATCCACTGGCGCGACAGCCCGCCGCCCTCGCCCATCGGCGCGCCAACCTTGGTGAACAGGGTGAGACGATCACGCAGCCCGGGATTGGCAGCCAACCACTGCCCGATGATGCGCTCGGACTCCCCACCAGCGTGCCCTTCGACCCAGCTGGAATAGACATCGGCGGTATCCAGCGTGGTGATGCCGGCCTCGATGGCGGCGCTCAGCACCTCATGCGAGGCACGCGCATCCAACGTCCAGCCAAACACATTGCCACCCAGCACCAGCGGCGAAATCCTCAAACCGGTATTACCCAAGGCTTTGCTCGCGGACATACCTGCTCCTTCTGCGATCATTCATATACAGCCGGCGCTGCAGGCCAGGCCCACAGCGCCGGTGCGGCTCACTTGCCGGTACGTATGCTGTTCCAGGTGCGCATGCGGACACGCTCGGTTTTCAGCGACAGCGCCTTGAGTGCGTACAGCGAGTCCATCCTGTCAGCCGGGATGTACATGCTGGGATTTTCACGCACTTCGGCGTCGACGAAGGGCGTGGCCTCCTTGTTGGGGTTGGGGTAACCAATGGCATTACTGGCCTTGGCGATCACCTCGGGCCGCAAGAGGTAATTGATGAAGGCGTGGGCCTCCTCGACATTCTGCGCGCCCTTGGGGATGACCATCACGTCCGACCACAGCGGCGCGCCTTCCTTGGGCAGGAACATGTCGATCTTCACCCCCTTGCCGGCCGCCACAGCCATCTTGCGCGCCAGCTCGATGCCGCCCGACCAGCCCACCGCGATGCAGATCTCGCCGTTGGCCAGGTCGTAACCGTAGCGCGAGGAGTTGAAGTAGGTGACGTGCGGGCGGATCTTCATCATCAGATCCTGCGCCTGGCGATAGTCCTCAGCCCTCTCTGAGTTCGGGTCAAGGCCGAGATAGGCCAGGGCAATCGGCAGGATATCGCTGGGCGAATCGAGGAAGCCGACGCCGCAGGAGGTGAGTTTGGAGAGGTTTTCCGGTTTGAAGATCACGTCCCAGCTATCGAGCGCCACGTCCGGCCCCAGAGCTGCGCGCACCTTGTCGACGTTGTAGCCGATCAAGTTGGTACCCCACATGTAGGGCACGGCGTACTGGTTGCCGGCGTCGCCGCTATTGGCCAGCTCGGCCATGAAGGTTTCATCCAGCAGTTGCCAGTTGGGCAGCTTGCTGTGATCGAGCTTCTCGAACGTGCCAGCACCGATGAAGGTGCCCAGCGACGCGCTACCCGGAAAGGCCACGTCATAACCGGAGTTGCCGGTAAGCAGCTTGGATTGCAGGGTTTCGGCGCTGTCGAATACATCGTAGACCGCCCGAATGCCGGTTTCTGCCTCGAACCCCTTGAGGATTTCAGGCGGCATGTATTCGATCCAGTTGTAGATCCTCACCGTACGTTGCTCGGCCTGCACGCCAACGGCGCCAGTAAGTGCCAGGGTCAGAGCGGCGACCATAGGTAATGTTTTCATCGCAATGTCTCCTGGCCTGCTTAGTAACGGTAGGTAAAGTAGAGTTCGAGCGCACTAAAGCGATCGTCATTGCCGAACACCTGCTTGGCCGCCGACTTGGCGTCTACCCAGTTGTAGGCCAGCGAGGTGTACAGGCGCTCGGTCGGCGTCCAGTCGAGATAGACGACGTTCTCGTTGGCAAAGCGGCGGTTGTCCACCTCGATGCCCTGGTAGTTCTTCTGATCCAGCCAGAACTGATAGTGGATGGCGCCGAGGGTCAGCGTTTCACTCAGGCGGGTCTTGATGGAGAACTGCTGCACACGCTGGTTGGTATTGAACAGCACGTAGTTGCCCATCACGTCACCGACCAGCCAGGTGCCCCAGTCAGTGAAGCCCTTGCTCAGCGGATCCCAGGACTTCTGGGTGTTGTCGGCCAGGTTGTCATCACCGGAGAACAGCGCATAGCGGTAGCCAAGCACCGGGGTCAGCGGCAGCGACTCGAAGGTGTAGTCGGCCTGCGCGTACCAGGCCTTGGCATCGTAATTGAGGCCATCACCGCTGCCACGCTGCACCGCGTACTCGCCGTTGAGCACCAGCGCATCGAGGCCCGGCAGCTTGCCCTGCAGCGCGCGGAAGTTGTAGACCTGCATGCCGTCACGGCGCAGTGGCGTGGCATAGGTGTTGGTCTGCGAATCCACCTTCATGGCCATGGCGCCGAGGGTCACCTGGCCGTCCAGGTCGTAGTCCAGGTTGGCGCCGTTGAGGCGGAAGTCCCCCAGGTGCGAGTCGGTGCGCAGGCTGAAGGCCTGTGCCCTGAGTGCGCCATGATCCCAGGCGAGGATGCCCGAATCGCGGAACGCGCTACGCGGCCCCAGCCAGTAAGCACCATCTCCTCTGGAGTCGAGATTACCGTCCATCACGATGAAACCGTTGCCCACCAGATAGTCCTGACGGCCAGCGGTGAAGGTCCACTCTCCTGCACGAAAGCCCGCGTAGGCCTCTTCCATCGCAGTGTAACCATCCGAACGACGGGTGAAACCACCAGCATCGCCGTCGCCGAAGGTCTTGGCCGAAACGACCGAGCCACCGGCAATCAGGTCGAAATCGGGGGCAAGGGAATAGTTGAGGGTTACGCCCGGCTTGAGGAAAACCTCCTGCCAGCTGACACGGGTGCCAATGTTGCTGCCATCACGCTGATCGATGCCGCCAGCACCGAAGTTGACGTTGCGGGTAGAAACGGTCGCACCACCAACGGTCAGGGAGGCTTCGCCGGAGAGCTTGCCCTCCTCGAAGGTGTAACCGGCCATGGCATTACTGCTGAGTACGGCCACGGCCAGTAGCGCGGGGGTGAAGGGAACGCGGGTCATGATGTGCTCCTGGGTAAGTTGTTTTTGTGTCACAGGGCAGTTGCAAAACAGCTCGGTTCAAGCGCGCACCGGGCTGCGAACCGGCCGGCCCACCCAAGGTGAGCCGGCAGATTTTTCTTGTTTCTCTGGGCTGACTCAGGCTCTCAGGTGGGCGGCGACGGCACGCAGCGCGCGCACGTTATCGGCGTCGAAGATGCCCACCGCTTCAGGCAGTGAGGACTGCTTGACGATGACCACGTCGGCGTCGAAGTCGACGAACAGGTATTGGCCATGAATGCCACCGGCGACGATGGCGCGGCTGTGGTCGTTGAGCACGTACCACTGACTGCGGTACGAGGCGCCTGGAATCCAGCGGCTGAACTCGTCGTCCTGCGCATAGATGGCCGGGTCGGCGCCGGCGGCGATGGCATCGATGGCCTCGGCTGCGATCAGGCTCTGCCCCTGATGCTGCCCACGATTGGCCAGCAGCAGGCCAAAGCGCGCCATATCGCGCAGGGTGCCGCTGAAACCGGCGCCGGCCACGCCGCGCCCCCAGGGATCGGCCATGAAGTAGCCGTCGCGCTGGCAACCGATCACTTTCCAGATGCGGGCCAGGAGCTCATGACAGGCTTCGCCACAGGCACGTTCCATCACCCAGGCCAGGGCTTCGGTGGTGGCGGTGACATAGTGAAACAGCCCGCCGTGCTCGCCGCGCTTACGCAGCGTGGGCAGATACTGATACAGCGAGGCGTACTGAGCGAACTCGGCCGGCGCCGGCTGGAAGCCACAGGCATAGCCGAACTGCGAGCTTTCCGAGGCCGGGTCGTCGTATTGCTCGGTGTAGGAAATACCCACCGCCATATCCAGCAACTGGCGCACAGTCGCATCGTAGTAGGCACCACCGGCGAACTCCGGCACATAGTCACCAGCCAGGCGCTCGGGGTCGAGCTTGCCTTCGTGAATCAACTGCTCGGCCAGGGTGCCAATCAGCGACTTGGTCACCGAGAACATGATGTGCCGGTCGTTGGCGGTGTGGCCGTTTAAGTAGCGCTCGTACACCACCTTGCCGGCCTTGAGCACGATAAAGCCGTCGGCATGGCTGGCCAGCAGATGCTCGTCCAGTCGTACGTTCAGGCCGCACTCGCTGGCGAAGCTGAAATTGTCGAGATCCTGCAGCGCCTCGGACAGCGGCTGCTCACCCTCCCCGCAGGACACGGTGATGCTCGGGCGCAGACGCACCAAGTTACGGAAGCCCCACTTGTTGAACGGTGGGCTCATCCAGTTGTGCCAGGTCACCAACTGCTCGGGCGCTGGCGGAAAGCCGGTCATGAAAGCCGGCGCCGCCTGCACGCCAAGTAGCGCCTCGTGCGCATCCGCGTAATGACGAGCCAATTGGTTGCATGCCTGGGCATATACGGAGGTGGTCATGGAGCCTCTGTCCTTTCTTGTAAGCAGCTCTGCACGCGGCAGATGTGACAGAATAATTGCTCCAATAAAATGTTTTAGTCAATAAAATATTTACGTATGGAAACCCACTTCCGTTATGCTTTCCTGGCAAGCGATCAGGACAAGGAGAACCACCCGTGAGCGGTCTGCGCGAACATCAGAAAGCCATGCGCCGCAAGGCCATCAGCGAAGCCGGCGTAGCCCTGTTCGAGCGCCAGGGGTTCACCAACACCACCATCGAGCAGATCGCCCGGGAAGCCGGAGTATCGGCGCCCACGGTGTTCAAATACTTCAGCTCGAAGCAGGAAATCGTCCTGGAAATGCTGCAGAAAGCCGACGAAACGGCGCTGCAGGATGCCCGCGAGCACATGGCCGAGCTGGACGACCCGCTCGACGCATTGTGCTATCTGGAACAGGTGCTGGTGGATCACGCACTCGGCATGCTGCCTGCCCCCATCTGGCGTGAACTGCTGCTGCATGTACTGGGCGGCGACCGCAGCGACCTGCCGGAAAACTACAAGCGTCTCAACGAAAGCCTGCAACACGAGATTGCCAGCCTGCTGCGTGACCTGCAGGAGCGCGGCAAGCTGCGCGCCGACCTGGATGTGGAGCTGGCCGCCTTCCTGCTCAACGACTACTCGCACCTGCAACTGCTGCGCCTGACCAGCAGCGAGCCGATGGATCTCGAGGCGCACCGCCGCCAGGTACGTCTGACCAGCGGCCTGATCCTGCAGGGGATGATCGCCCGCTAGCCTCACGGCAGCCGCTTTCAACCAGAGCACCTGCAGGCTGACGTTGCCAGGCATGCCTCCTCGAAAAGAGACGACATCCCTGTCGCCAATGTGGAGTCTTCGATGCAACTCGATATCACCGACCCGGTTCAGGTCGACGCGATGGTCTTCATGGCTGTGGCGTCAGCGCGAAGCAGCGGATCAACACACGATCAGCCGTGGGGTAATGCACACGGCCGGTAAACACCTGCTGCGTCAGCCAGCCCAACTCACCTTCTGCGACCTGGAAGCGCGGCGTGCAGGTGCATAGATATTCATGCTCGGGAATGGGCCAGATATCGCGCGCTTCCATCGCCTTGCCCGCTTCGGTAAGACGCAGCAAACCGAGGTTGTGGACGTTGATGATGCGGCCGTCATCGCACATGAGACTGTAACGTGCATCCAGCTCACCGATACCATCAGGCCGCAGCCTGTATGCGTCAGCGCCACCGGGTAAAACCTGCCCCTGCGCCCCACGGCATTCGAATGTGCCACCGATGATCGGGTAATTGACGCGCAAGCCATCGGCGCAACGCCCGACAACCTCGCCCTTAGCGATCATCACATCGAGACTCATGACCCATTCGAGCGCAATGCCCGAGACCTTGCTGAGCGGCTTCACTGACTAACCTCCTGATGGCTTTGCAGGGAGCGCCAGACGCGCGCCCTGACTCGCTCCACAGGCTCGGGAACGGGGGTGATGGTGAAAAAACGCTGCAGCTCGGCAGCCTTCAGTAGCTGCTGACGCGGATCATCGGCAGCCATTGAGCGTGGCTGCAGTGCATGAGGGGCCGGATAACCGAGCTGCGCACTGATCCGCGCGATCACATCAGGCCGCAGAATGAAGTTGATGAAGGCATGCGCCTCGGCCGGGTTCGGCGCCTTGCTGGGCACCACCATCACATCGGACCAGTACGGAGCGCCCTCCTCTGGTACCACCATGTTCAAGCGCAGCGTGCGCCCGGCGCTCGCGGCCATCTGCCGGGCCTGCACGAAGCCGCCCGACCAGCCAGCGCCGAAACAAAGGGTGCCGTTGGCCAGATCGGCGCCATAGCGCTCCGAGTCGAAGTAACGCACAGCGGGCCTGAGAACCTGCATTAGCTGCTGCGCTGCGCGGTAATCACCGCGCTCACGGCTGTTGGGATCCAACCCGAGGTAGTTCAGGGCAATCGGCAGAATCTCGTCCGGGGCATCGATGATGCCGATACCACAGCCTGCAAGCTTGCGGGTATTCTCCGGCTCGAACAGCAGCGCCCAGGAAGATGGAACCTCGCCCGCGAAGAGCGTTTCGAGCTTTTCAGCGTCATAACCGAATACCGTGGCGCCCCACAGATAAGGCACGGCATAGCGGTTGCCCTGATCGCCAGCTGCTTCAAGACTCTGCATGAAAGTGCCATCGAGATGCTGCCAGTTGCTCAAGGCCTCACGGCGCAATGGCTGTACGGCATTGGCCACGATCAGCTTGCGCAGGCTGGCACTCCCCGGAAAAGCAACGTCATAGCCGGAATTACCGGTTAGCAGCTTTTTTTCCAGCTCCTGCGCCGAGTCGAATTCGACGTAGACCGGCTTGATCCCGCTCTCACGTTCGAAATCCTGCAGGATCTCCCTGGGCAGATACTGCAGCCAGTTATAGATCCTCACCTCGCCAGCAACACCCATCGATGCTGCACTGGCAAGGGCAACCAGTAGCACCCACGACCACCCACCAGATACCCCGCCCGTCATCTGCGCGTCCCTCGTATTCTTGTGATGCCTACGGCTGAGGAAATGCCGCACGCGTAAAGCCCAACCCAGGAGCCCGGGGTTAATTTATTCGATTAAATATTTAAGTCAATAAAGTTAATTTCAAAAGGCAAACACGCCCCCCGCGGGAACGCCTAGGCGCAGGTACACCAGGTGCCACTTCGATTCGCCGCAACGGCCTGCAGCGGACATGCGTTTGCGGTGTAGCCACGGGCGTGCCCTAACCCTTCCACCGCCGAGCAGCCCTGGGAATCACGGCAGCACAGAACAAGGCTCAGCCCCTGGCCAACGAGCTGGCGCGCATTTGCCGAGCGGTGTGGCGCCACGCCGGGAAGTACAGTGGTAATTGGCGAACACGAGGCCCGCCTGGCGGCGGAGCGATGATTTTCGTGTGGTTATGGACAACAACAGGCGAGTCCTGCAGCGGAACAAGGCCGATAACAATGCTGATCTTTGTGATCGATTGAACGCTTGGCCCCCGCTGCGCGAACTACAGAATGGCCAGGGCAAGCAGCCCACCGAAAGGCCGAATATATGGATGCAACCGCGCTGACGACAGGATCGAAAAAGCGTTCATCACTGCTTGCGGAGGGAGTTCATATACGAACTGTTAGGCTGCGTCACACCTCGTGGCAAGCCTGCTTTATAAGGGACGCTCCCGCGCCTTCCATTTGCCCCGATGCTTCAGCGTTGGAAAAAGCCTTGAGGAAGTTTACCCGCGCCAACTCCTTGTCACTGAACAAAAAGAGCTCCTCCGACTTACCAAAACTTACAGAGCCCAACGGCCGCGGATGCTCGTCGCCGGATTGCGGAATAGCGACTCTTCGGAGTTCGTCAACGAGAGCAGCAGGTTGAAAGGTGCCTGGTTTTACCCTGATCCAAGCAGGCAACGCGCCATAGGTTAACGATCCAGAGCCATCGCTATTGACGATCAGGCGGCAGCCACCGTGCGGCATGTCAACGGTGACGATCGGAGCAGGGATACTCTCGGCCTTAAGTGGTCCTATGAGAAGAAGGAAAAAAGCCAACGCATGAGCTTTCATATGCGGCTTACCGTTTGGTTAAGGGGCGGTTTTAGCCTGTCCCAGCGAGGGGAGTGAGCGATTTGAGCAGCTTGTTATGCATTTGCAACCTCCTGCGCTCTGCCTTTTTTAAATGCACATACCCATAGCATGATAATGGCAAGAGGCGGGAAAAGAGCCGTTAAGCACCACCATCCGTTGTAGCCGGATTTTTTAAAAATTACATAAAATGAAAGTATAGGCATGACAACATGAGCAACTGTCAGTGTTATGTTTTGAGGGATGGCTAGAAAATATCTGTTTGGCATTTCGTTTCTGGCAGGCCATGCTCTAAGGGCCAGAATTGGGAAGCCAAGCCATGCTCCTAGCGGTATGCCAAATGGTGCGAATAGAAAGATCAGTGACCAGTATGGAGAGAGTCCAGCCTTTTTAAGTAAAAACAGGTACGGGATTCCAAGCAGAGCAAATACGATCAAAGCGATTTGTACTTGAAGCATTTAGATGTCCTTATGCATAACGATTAAGCTAAGGGGCCGGCTTCGCCGGCCCACAGCGAACGAAGTGAGCGATTTGAGCGTCTTGTTAGCCATTTACGCAACTTGCTCTATTCGGCACCTTTGGCAAAGAGGGTAGTTATCTACAAGCCCTGCTATTAGCGACTTCATTTCAGTGAATGAATTGCCATAAAGGTAAAAAGCAGTTTCTGTTGGCCCTTGCCAATAGCTGTAAACTCTACCTTTTCCTTCGGTTAAACGGTCAAGTTCACTATAAACGAAATTTGAGTCGCTCTCCTCGTAAATTTTCTCCTCCAACTCTGTACCGTTAAGATATATAGCAAGACCTTCTAAGATACCGAATTCGATTTCAGTGCCACTTGATTCAATGATGATTTTTGAACCCTTGGGGGCACCAATATCTTCTAGAGCTCTCTTGATTACATTGATGGTTTCCTGATCAGTATTTGCAACCTGAATCTCGATATCACAATTTTCAATTTCACCTGATTGGGCTTGTAGAGTTCCACCTCCAGAAACCTCACCAAGTCCTTTAGCTGAAATTATTTCATGAAGAGGATCTTCAAATATTTCGCCACGATGCATTGGTTGAATTCGAGCGTTCAGATTTACAACAATGTACTTCGGCTCAGCTTCTGATATTTTTTCTTTCTTCTTAAATAGTCCGAACATTCTCAGATCTCCCTTAGATGGTTAACGTTTGGTTAAGAGGCGGGCTTTAACCCGTCCCAGCGAGCGATTTGGAGCAGTTGCTATACGATTGTGACTTTGAGTTTACCTGAAACATTAAACTGAACATCGCTTCCAAATTCTGAGTTCCACATTATATCTCCCGTGCCTGACCAGCTGAAGTTGAGTTCTTGCCCCGAAACACTGCCAAAAGTAATTTTATTATTATTTGTTTCGGCGTGGCCAACCACGCTCAGCATTCCTACTTCTGGGTGAGGATTGTTTTCCGATTCCCACTCACTCACAAGACCATATAGATCTTCCAGCGATTTCGCTTTTAGAATTAAACCCTGATGGGTTAGTGATGGTGCCCAGCTAGAACCTTCGAATTCAATTTCTTTTGTGGTGATCTCTAAGTAACAATGGAATTCATTTCCCAAGAACTTTCCATGCATATTTGCCTCGTAGATTTCAAATGCTCTATCTTTGAGATGAAACACGATAGCCTCCGAGGTATAACGTTTGGTTAAGGGGCGGGCCTTAGCCCGTCCCAGTGAGCGCAGCGAACGATTTGAACCATCTGTTAAGCGTTAATCATAGCCTCCTCGTTGTACTGGCTTTATTTCTTTTGATTTTCGTTTGCTTAAATAAAAATCTATTGCGGCGTATATTGCAACCATTACGCAAATTAACGCCAACGCATAGATAAAGAAATTATTAGTTCCGAGATAGCTGGTGATTTTTCCGGCAACGATTGACGAAATCACAAGTGTTACGATGAATCTAATCCCGGTTCCTATTGCTGATATATATTCATTTACGGCTTTTTGTGGATCCATTATGATTTCACTTTAATGCCTAGCGCTTGGTTAAGGGTGGGCTTTAGCCCGTCCCAGTGAGCGAAGCGAACGGTTTGAACCATTCGTTAGAGGTGTGATACAGCAATAATTCCTTTGGAAACAAGCGCCATTGCTATGTTGTAGTTGCTTGAGCTTAGGTCGCTGCTAAGAAGCGTGAAGCTGTAAACTGCGCCGACCGAGTTAAATAGGCCGCTTGTAATATTGCTGAAGTCAGACTTTGGTGGCGGATTTTTTTCTGTGAACGAAGCATATGAGCCAAAGCTGCTGGCAGATGCTATTTCTTTAACTTCTATTCTGCCTTGAGTTGAAGTTGCCACATATTGTTTTGATACCTCTTCTACTGCTCTTGTAATGCTGTCAGTGTCGGAAAAAACATTATTAGAGTCCGTGAATAATGTGATTATAAGACTGATGCGCCCATGCTTTCCATTAGCCTTTATTCTTAGTGTTGGCGGGGTGAATCGATCGCTCTGCTCTATAGAGTACTCCCAGTCCTTAGGGATGAAAGTGATAACCTCCCCTGTGCCGGGAACCCAAACTTGTACGCTTTTGATCTGTGATTCTATTTTCTCAGGGCTTGTACCTGTGACTTGCTCTTGCTTCTGATTCGCGTCACAAGGCTTATCTTGGAACGTCAGCGCACCATTACTAGCTTTGCACTGGTAAATTGCGTAGGCATTGCTGGTGATCATGGACGCCAAAAAGAATCCTACCAATTTCGTGTGTACACTCATCCTTAAGCCTCTTTGGGGGGATAGCCGATTTATGGCGGCATCTAACGTTTGGTTAAGGGGCCGGCTTTAGCCCAATGTCATCAACTTAAGAAATTTCCCTATAAATATCATATAATTAGCGCTCAATTCAGAGCATGGGAGAAGCCCTTTTGACCACTCATTCCACACCCTTTGACATCTGCCACCAAGCCCTGGCTT